>JGI24023J19991_10001518_pt1 | contig 17627 bp, 31 predicted proteins | sample Cruoilmetagenom1_FD_19991 | JGI IMG/M metagenome (IMG submission 19991) | reverse complement strand
GATAATTAAATTTGCAAATGATGATTTTTGTAAAATAGCGGGATATACTTTAGAAGAGTTAATGGATAAACCACATAATATGGTAAGACATAAAGATATGCCAAAAGCAGCATTCAAATCACTTTGGGATACAGTACAAGCAGGAAATGTATGGACAGGGTATGTAAAGAATGCAACAAAAGATGGAGGGTACTATTGGGTATTTGCAACAGTATTTCCATTTGAATCTTGTGATGGAAGTAAAGGATATTTATCTTGTAGAAGAAAACCGTCTCGTGAAGAAATTGCTGAACATGAGATTTTATATAAGCAATGGCGTGCTAACGAATAGTTAGTTTTTTTCCTAATTACTCATACTTGGATTAAGTTTTAGCAAGACTAAATCTGCTATTATATTTCCAAGTAATGTCAAAAATGCACCTATAATCAAAATTCCCATAATCACTGGATAATCATGGCTAAGTGCCGATTGAAAAAATAATAACCCCATACCATCTATAGAAAATATTGTTTCTAAAATAACACTTCCACCAATAATACCTGGTAAACTTAGTCCCAAAAGTGTAATTACAGGGGGATAAAGATTTGGCAAAATATAGTATTTTAAAATTTTTTTTGAACTTAATCCTCTAGAATGAGCAAAAAATATATAGTCACTTTTTAATATCTCTAAGGTTAAAGAACGAATATATAAAGTCAAACTTCCAATACCTCCAAAAATGATAATACCAACTGGTAAAATTAAATGCCAAGCAGTATCCCAATAATATTCAAAAGTTCCCTCAACCAAACCTCCACTATGAACTCCTGCTATTGGTAATATTTCCCAAGTAACTGAAAATATTAAAACCAAAAGAAGTGCCAGATAAAAAGAGGGAAGAGAAAAGCTTAAAAGTGATAATTGACCCACAAATCTATCAAATAATTTATCTTTATTTAAAGCAGCTTTAATTCCTAAAAATAAAGAGAGTATAAATATAGCAACCATACTAATAATGTTAATTGTAAGTGTAATTGGTATTCTATTAAGAATCTCATCTTTAACATTCATTCCACTACTAAAAGAGATTCCAAAATCTAATATAGTAATATTTATAACCCAAGAGAAAAATTGTACATACAAAGGCTTATCTAACCCATATATCTCTTTAAGATGTTCTATAGATTCTTGCGTAATATTTGGATTAAGATCCCCTGATGCAAAAAAACTATTTGGTGCTAAATTAATTGCAATAAAGGAGATAAGTGAGATAATAAAAAGCATCACTGCTATATAAATTAATTTTTTTGAAATTATAATAATCATTTTTTCTCCAAAGCAACTACAGCTATGGCAAATCCACCATCATGGGTAATACTTAATGATGAATTTTTTATTTTAAATTTTTTTATTATCTCTTTTTTGTATTTGATTTTTGGTGCATTGTTATTATCTTTTGATATTTTTATATCATAAAATCCACAAGATGAACCAATACCTGTACCAATTGCTTTGCTTGCAGCTTCTTTAGCTGCCCAAAATCCAGCTACTGTTGAAGGTGACTTAATAAGTTTTTTTTCATCTTCATCTAAAAATCTATCAAGTGCTTTGTCGCCAAATTTTTCAATTAATTTTTCAATTCTAGAGATTACAACTATATCAATACCAATCATTTTGAAGCCAAATACCTTTCCAATATAATTTTTGCAGCTATTGAATCAATTCTTCCATCTCGTTTATGTTTTATTTCACCTTTTGTTAATTCTTTTGCTTCTTGAGAACTTAAATTTTCATTTTGAAATACTATCTCTTTTGGAAACTTTAACAACTTTACAAAGTGTTCTACTCTAGGCTTCATATCTTCACTTGACTCTGGATACCCAACCACAAGTGTATCAATCTCCCAATCTTGTAAAAATTTATCTACATCACGACTTGCTTGTTCTCTATTTTTTCGTAAAATCGCTTCTTGAGGATTTACAATAGAAGATGCTAATGATAAAGCACACCCTATTCTCTTAAGACCTATATCAATTGAAGCATACTTTTTTGACATATTTAATCTAAAAGCTCATTTGCTAAATCAAACTTATTTGCTGTCATAAGGTGAATTTTCGGGTGTATATCTTGAATATCATTTAAAAGGTTACGGTTTAATTCCATACCCACTTTATATTCTTCTTCCTCACTGATTTTATAAGCAACCTCTAGTTTATCAATCCAATCTTGGGGAACATGTATACCTGGAACTTGTGCAGAAAGAAACAGTGCTGTTCTTAATTTTGTAATAGGGAAAACTCCAAAAATTAATTGTGCGTTTTTCTTCTCTTCAACTACATCTTGTTTTGCATTTTCAAAACTTTCTAAAAGTTGTTTTGCATTCTCTATATCATACACAGGTTGAGATATAATTCCAATTGCCCCTTCATTTATTTTTTTGTGTATTTTTTTTTCTAGAGTTTTAAAGTTTTTTGCATAAGAGTTTGTAACAGCAAATGGGTATATCTCTTTTGGTGTAAATTTAAAAGGACGACCAGCAAAATCCATACCAAAATTAAATGATTTTATGATTTTTAAAAGCATATTTGAATTTGATTCAAATACCCCTTTTGCATGTGGCTGATCAGACATTTTAGCGGGATCTCCAGTAAGTGCTAAAATAGCTCTTACATCAAAATCATTTGCACCTAATAGATCACTTTGCAGTGCTATTTTATTTCTATCTCTCATTGTCATTGTTGCAATACATGGTTTATTAAATTCATTTTGTATTTTCATAGAAGCAAAAAGTGCATTATATTTTAATTTAGCCAGTGGATTATCCGTAGCACTAAATCCATCAACTTTTTTATCAATTCCTGTTACTTTAATTTTTTCTATTATATGATCAAAATATGGTTCATGAGAAGGTGTTGTTTCTAATGTAATATATTTATCTTCTTGTAATTTTTTAATCAATATTTCAAACATTTATCTTTAACCTTTTTTACTAAATCAATTTCTAACGAAAGTGTCGATATAATCCATTATTATATCGAAATATTTATAAAGGTTTAAAATATGAAATTAGCAGTATTTGATTTTGATTCTACCCTCATGGACGGAGAAACAATTGATTTTTTTGCACGTGAACTAGGACTCGAAGAACAAGTTGCAACTATAACAGAAAAAGCTATGCAAGGTGAACTTGATTTTTTTGAAAGTTTAATTACAAGAGTAAAACTTTTAAAAGGTTTAGAACACCGTAAAGTTATCAAAATAGGGAGAGAACTTCCTTTAATGCCAGGTGCCTTAGAAACTGTAACAAAACTAAAAGAAGATGGATATAAGGTTGTTTGTTTTAGTGGTGGATTTAGAGTTGGTACTGAACCAGCAAAAGAAAAACTAGGACTTGATGCTGATTTTTCAAATATTTTACATCAAAAAGATGGATTTCTTACTGGTTTAGTTGGTGGAGAGATGATGTTTGATTATAGTAAAGGTGAAATGATTCAAAGAATTCAAAGACTTTTAAATGTTTCAAGAACTAATACACTTGTAGTAGGTGATGGAGCAAATGACAGAAGTATGTTTAAATTTGCAGATACAAGAGTTGCTTTTTGTGCTAAAGAGATTTTAAAAAAAGAAGCTAATATTATTATTGATACAAAAGATTTAACACAAATTTTAACTCACATATAATTATTTTACGAGGTTAAAAGAGTGATCATTTACCTCATAAAGTTTTACTGGATAAACTACTTGTTTATCCACTATTTTCAAATCATCAAAAAAGTCTATATTACTTGAAGTTAATAATTCTGCTCCAATAATAGCAGAATAATTTACCCAATTGTAAGAGATACTATTTCCTAATATATCATTGTATTCTATTAACTCAATTGGAATTTTTCCAATTGAGTTAGCAACAACAAGTTTTCTTCTATCTATTTTTTGAGTTAATGAAAAAATCAATGGAGTATAGTTTAATTGAGTAGAAAGAATCATAGCTGGAGTTAATTCTTCTGCAGTAATAGAAGACAATAATATAGAACTTTTAACTATTGGAGTGTTAAGAACTATACTTGAATTATTTATATGTTTATTGTTTTTTAGGAAATATTTATATCTTCCATTATTATCATCAATAACTTTTGTATACACAACTTTCTGTGACTTTAAAAAACTATGCAAAAAGCTCCCTATTTGTGTATTATCATAGAGTTCAACTAATTTATGTTGATTAGAGTACTCAAAAAGTCGTTTAAATTGTTCCTCATAACTAATTCCACCAAATGTTAAGTGTAAATTATTTAATTTATCATTATTGTTTACTTCCGATTTATTAATAAGTGGTAGGTATATATTAATTTTATCAATATTTGGTACACTATTTAAATGTTCTAATTGTTCTTTTGTAATCATAGCAATTACTTTTGTAATATTTTTTGCACTTATTTGTTCAAAAGTTTTTATTATATTTTTTTTATTTTGTAGAAACATATCATAAGTTTCTATTGAAAAATACTTTTCTTTATACAATAAATAAGTATTAATACTATTTGTTGCTTCCAAAGCATACTTTCCAATATTTACAGAAGGATATATTATTGCAATTGTATTATTTTCTATTGTTTTATCATCAAACAACTGTACTGGAAGAATAGTACTCTCACTTGTTGTACTTTTCTGTATATTAACAGTTGAATTGTAACTTGCATTTGGTATTGTAGTATTTGTTTTTTGTGTACAACCTACGAATATAAATACAAATAAAAAGATTATATATTTCATTTTTGCCCCATTAATATTTTTAATTTTTCAAAATTTTTATAAAGTTCTTCATAGTATGATGGATTTTTATAAACAAATTCCAAATCTAACATTGGTATTAAATTTATATTATTGTAATCGTAACAATTCCCATTTTTATATGAAATCTTATTTTTATTTTCTAAAAGATAGTTAGATACATCGCCTAACGCTATTATATATCTAGGACGCATTATATCTATTTGTTTTATAAAATATTCTTTACATAAATTAATATTTTCTTTATTTATGTTATTTTTTAATAGAACTGGACATTTTATTAAATTTGTTAAATATATATCTCTTATATTTAACTCTAATACCTTCTCCAACACAATTGATATTATATTTATAATTTCATTATTTTGAAAATCACAAGAGAGACCAACAATATAAAGTTCGCTATTTTTATTGCCATATCCCAATATTTTATTTTTAGTTTGTTTAGATAATTCACATAAATTGCAGTGTTCAATATACTCATTTAAATCTTCTATTTTTGAAGGTAAGTTCTCGCTACTTATAAAATTTTTATCAAATGATATAGGTTCACTATATTCAATTCCAAAACTTTTTTGTAAATTTAAATGGTTTAATATTTTTTTTTTGAACATCACTACCTCGATGAATTATACAAAAGTTACCCTTTTATCAACTTTTGTTCCAATTGTTGGAACAAAAATAAATTTTTACTTGACTTTTGTTCCAATAATTGGTACACTTCTATCTACAAATCAACACAAGGAAAAATATGACAGCACCAAACATAAAAACAGGACCTAGTCTAAGAAAGTTAGAGAGTGATTTAGAGGTAAATAAAACAACATTGCACAATTGGAAGCAGAATCGTCCAAAATTATATGAATTTATTATTGATTCATATGAGCATAAAGCAGCTTTAAAAGAAAATATTATGTTCTTAATTGATCAGAAGAAAAAAATTGCAGATCGAATTATTGAAGAACAGAAAAAAGTTTCATAATTAAGTTGGGAAAATGATTGTTTATTTGAAAAGAAAAGTTGTAAGAGTTACAACTTTAAAATTTATATAAATAGTTTTATTTTATATAAAACTATTTATATCTGTGAGTAATTCTACCTTTGTCTAATGAATAAGGTGTGATTTCTACTTTTACTGTATCTCCTAAGAGTATTTTTATGTAGTGCATTCTCATCTTCCCTGAGATATGACATAATACTACATGACCATTGTCTAATTCAACTCTGAATGTTGCATTAGGTAAAACTTCAATAACCTTACCATCTACAACAATTACATCATCTTTAGCCATATTATAATTCCTTTTAATTTAACTTTTATATCTGTGTAAGTATTTGGGCTTTACCATCTACTATTGCAACTTGATGTTCATAATGGCTAGTTCTTAGACCATCACTACTTCTCACTGACCATTTATCTTTTGGATCAATAATTGGTTCTTCATCTTTTTGACATATCATAGGCTCTATACAAAACACCATCCCATTTTTCATTTTAGGGCCTTGTTTTGCATTTGGACTATCAAGATAATTTGGTACTTCAGGATCACAATGAGGCTCTCGCCCTATTCCATGACCACAAAATTTAATTAAAGGTACGTATCCACGATCTATAATAAAATTTTCTATGGCCAAACTTAACTCTTTAAACCGCATACCTTGCTTTATAATATCAATTGCATAGTACAAAGCATCTTTACTACAAGCAATAAGAGCTTCATCCTCTTTACTAATTTTACCTATTGGCATAGTAACTGCAGCGTCACCATACCAACCATCTATTTCACTTCCAATATCAATACCTAAAATATCACCCTCTTTTAAAACTGTATCATCAGGTATTCCATGTATTATTACTTCATTAAGTGAAGTACATATAGCACTAGGAAATCCATATAAACCTTTAAATGCAGCTCTTGCACCTAAATCATCTAAATATTTTTCACCCATTGCATCAACTTCATTTAGTGTCATACCTGCTTTTACGTTTTCTTGGAGATATTTAAGAGTCTTCGCAACTGCATTTCCTGCGTTGCGAAGTTTTTCAATTTCGTGAGATTTTCTTAATGGAATTGCCATAGTTTATTATAAACCGACAGCACTAAGAGTGTTGTATTTATTAGTATATTGTTGTGCTTCTATTTTTCTCATAGTATCAATTGCAACTTGAACAACAATTAAAACGGCTGTTCCTCCAAAGAAAAATGGAACACCCATAGCTTTTACAATAAGCCAAGGCACTGTTGCAACCATACCAAGATAAATAGATCCCCAAAAAGTCAATCTACTTGCAGTTTCATTTAAAAATTCAGCAGTTCCAGTACCAGGACGAATCCCAGGAATAAAACCACCTTGTTTCTTTAAATTTTCAGATATATCTTTTGCATTGAATGTAATTGAAGCATAAAAATATGCAAAAAATACTACAAACAAAAATGTCATTAAATTAAAAGTATAACTATTTGGATTAAGATAATCAGAAATCATCACTAAAGTTTCATTCTGAGTTCCTTGTAATATTGTTGCAGGAAACATTAAAATTGCACTTGCAAAAATTACAGGAATAACACCACTTAAATTTACTTTAATAGGTATATAATTCATAATCTTTTTATTTTGATTTTCCATAATAACTTTTCTACTATATGAAACAGGTACTCTTCTTTCCCCTAATTCAACGTAGATAATTGCGCCTACAGTAGCTATTATAACAACTAAAATCGCTATAACAACCAAGAAACTCATTTGTCCATTATTAACTAAATCAATTGTACCACCAATTGCACTTGGAATTGCAGAAACAATACCTGCAAAAATAATTAAAGATATACCGTTTCCAATACCTCTTTGTGTTATTTGTTCACCAATCCACATAAGTATCATAGTACCAGCAACCATTGAGATTGTGGCAACTGCAACGAAGGTATCCATATCAATCATAATAGCACTTTGACCCGCTGTTCCTGTAAGGGAATTTAAGCCCATTGATACACCTATTGCTTGCACAGCAGTAATTGCGATAGTCGCATATCTGATGATTTGCATATATTTTTGCATTCCATCTCGCTCTTTTTTCATCTTACCAAGTGCTGGAAATGTTGCAGCAAGAAGTTCCATAATAATTGAAGCTGTGATGTAAGGCATGATACCAAGTGAGATTATACTAAGTCTTTCAACAGCGTTACCACTGAACATATTAACAAGACCAAGTGCATTATTTGAGTTTGTGTCGAAGAATTCTTTTACAACAGTTAAATCAACACCGGGTACTGGAACATAAGCCAGCACCCTGTATATTAAAATAAAACCTAATGTAATTAAAATTTTATTTAATAAATCTTTATTCATAAGTTTTATTTACCAGTTGTTGTTACATTTTCATCTTTTATCTTAGATGCAATATCTTTAACAGTTGAACCAATAAGTTTAACTTTTGTAACATCTTTTGATAATTTATAAACAGACTTAATTGTTTCTATTGTAATCTCTTTAAGATTAGCAACTTTTTTTACTTTATCTACATTGATAGAGTAAGGTTTACTAACTCTTGAGTAAAATCCAATTTTTGGTGCTCTTTTTTGAAGTGGCATTTGCCCACCTTCAAAGTGTCTTTTAATCTTATAACCAGATCTAGACTTTTGACCTTTTTGACCTCTTGTAGAAGTTTTACCCATTCCTGAACCTTGACCTCTACCCACTCTTTTTCTATTTTTTGTACTTCCATCAGCTGGTTGTAAATCATGTAAAATTGACATATTCTATCCTTTTATCTTAGCTAGTGCTTCAACTGTAGCTTGAACAAGGTTATTAGGATTATTTGAACCTAATGACTTCGCTATAATATCAGTAACACCTGCAAGTTCTAAAACTGGTCTAGCAGCACCACCAGCGATAAGTCCTGTACCTTCACTAGCTGGTTTTAATAATATTTTACTTGAATTATACTTATATTCAATATCATGGTTAATAGTAGTTCCCTTAAGGTTAACTTTAACTAATGATTTAAATGCATCATCAAGTGCTTTTTTAATAGCATCTGGAACCTCTTTAGCTTTACCTACACCAAAACCAACAGTACCATTTTTATCACCAACAACAACTAAAGCAGTAAATCTAAATCTTCTACCACCTTTAGCAACTTTTGTAACTCTACCAATCTTAACGATAGCTTCTTCGAAATCATCTCTATTAATTGCCATCATTGCCCCTTATAGTTTAATACCATTATCTCTTAGTGCATCAGCAAAAGCTTTTACTACACCATGATAAAGGTATCCATTTTTATCAAAAACTACTGATTCAATATTTTTTGATTTTAAAGTTTCAGCTATTGCAGCTGCAACTTTTACAACACTCTCTTTACTAACAGTTAATTTTAATGCTCTACTATCAGCTGAAGCTAATGTAGTACAAGCGATATCATCTATAGCTTGTGCATAAAAATATTTATTTGATTTAAAAATAGTTATTCTAGGTTTAGTAGCATCACCACTAATTTTTCCTCTAACTCTTCTTTTTCTTCGTAATCTTAAGGCATCTCTTCTTAATAAATCTTTTGCTCTACTCATATTTTTATACCCCTACTTCTTAGCTGTTTTACCGGCTTTTCTCACGATATGCTCGTCAGAATACTTCACACCTTTGCCTTTGTATGGCTCAGGTGGTCTAAAACCTCTAATTTTTGCAGCAACTTGTCCAACTTCTTGTTTGCTACTACCTTTAATACTGATAACATTTTTTTCAACTGCAATATCTATGTCAGCTGGAATTTCAAAGTTAATTGGGTGGGAAAATCCTAATTGTAATTCTAGTACATTTCCTTTAACAGCAGCTCTATAACCAACACCATTGATCTCCAAAGATTTAGCAAAACCTTCAGTTAAACCAATTACAGCATTGTTTGTTAAAGATCTGTATGTTCCCCAATATGCTTTATCTTGAGATTCTTCACCAATAAGTGAAAAGTTAATATTATTATCAACTACTTCAACTCCAACTCTACCGTGTGTTTCAACATCAATAGATTTGTTACCTTTTTTAACTGTAACAAGTGTATCATTAACTGAAACTTCTATACCTTTTGGTATTGCAATAGCTTTTTTACCAATTCTTGACATAACTACTCCCTACCAAACCGAACAAAGAACTTCACCACCAACATTAAGTTTATAAGCTTCATCATTGCTTATAACACCTTTGTTAGTACTTACTATAATTGTTCCGTATCCATTTTTAAAACTTTTAAGTTCAGAAGCATTTTTATAAACTCTTCTTCCTGACTTAGACATTCTTTTTAATTCGTTGATAACACTTTTATCATTGTCGTCATATTTTAATGTAACTGATATAGTTTTTTTCTTTGGGTCTGTATCAACTATCTTATAATCTTCAATGTACTCTTTTTCTTTTAAAACATTACAAACAGCTTCTACAGTATTAGCATGTACAAGAGTAGTTGTTTCCAACTTTCTCATTGCAGCATTTCTAATTCTTGTTAAAGCGTCTGCGATTAAATCATTCATCATGGGCTTTTTTCCTTAATTTTTTAGCTTACCAGCTAGATTTTCTAACACCAGGTAATAAACCTTCGTTAGCCATTTTTCTTAAACATATTCTACAAAGTCCGAAATCTCTATATACAGATTTTGGTCTACCACAAGCTGAACATCTAGTATATGCTCGACTAGAAAACTTAGGTGCTCTTTGTTGCTTTGCAATCATCGACTTCTTTGCCATTACGCTCTCCCTTTAGTAAATGGTACACCCATTAATTCTAACAATCTGTATGATTGTTCATCACTACTTGTTGTTGTTGTAATAGATATATTCATACCATGTGTTTGAATAATATCATCAAACTCAACCTCTGGAAACATTAATTGCTCATCTAAACCAAAGTTAAAGTTACCAGCACCATCAAAACCATTTCTATCAAGACCTCTAAAATCTTTTACTCTTGGAAGTGCAATTGTTACAAGTTTGTCTAAAAACTCATACATTCTATCACTTCTTAAAGTAACTTTTATACCAACTGGCATATCTTCTCTTACTTTAAATCCAGCAACAGATTTTTTAGATTTAATTACAACAGCTTTTTGTCCTGCAATTAAAGAGATAGTATCTGTAATATTTTGGATAAGTTTACTATCTTTCATAGCAAAACCTGTACCTACAGAAATACTAACTTTTTCAACCGCTGCAGTTAACATTTTATTTTGAGGAAATTCAGTTTCTAAAACTGCTTTAACTTCACTTTTATATCTTTCAAATAATCTTGCTGCCATCTTATTCACCTTCTACTTTTGCTACATTTGAGATATCTATTGGCATCTCTTTATTAACAAATCCACCATCTTTATTTTCTTCTGATGGTTTTACTGTTTTTTTAGCAATTTTACAATCTTTAACTATAACTTTTCCATCTTTTGGGAAAACAGCTAAAACTTCTCCAGTTTTACCTTTGTCATCACCTGCGATGATTTTTACAGTATCACCTTTTTTAATCTTCATTTTGATTGCCATTATAATACCTCCGGAGCTAGTGAAACAATTTTCATAAATCCAGCATATCTAACTTCTCTAGCTACTGGTCCAAAAATTCTTGTTCCTATTGGTTCTTTTTTATCATTAAGTATAACCGCTGCATTATCATCAAATCTAATTAAAGATCCATTTTCTCTTTGAACCTCTTTATGTGTTCTAACGATAACAGCTTTAACAACAGCACCTTTTTTTACTTTACCAACTGGTAATGCTTTTTTAACTGATGCAACAATAACATCTCCAACTGTTGCGTATCTTCTATGGCTTCCACCAAGAACTTTGATACACATAATCTCTTTAGCACCAGTATTATCAGCAACATTTAATCTTGAAAAACTTTGAATCATACGTTAGCTCCTGTTGATGTAATAGTTTTTAATCTATAAGATTTTGTCTTAGATAATGGTCTACATTCAACCGCTACAACAGTATCACCAATGTTTAATTCGTTTCTTTCGTCATGAACTAAATATTTTTTAAATCTTTTTACAGTCTTGTGATATTTTGGGTGTAAAACACTTCTTGTAACTAATACAGAAGCTGTTTTATCTCCAGATCTTTTTACCACAACACCTTGGATTTCTCTTTTATGTGTACTCATAATTTTAATCCTTCAGTTATTTCACTGCTGTAATAGCAGTTTGAATTTTAGCTATATCTTTTTTCACAGCTCTTAATTCACTTGTATTTGTTAATTGCATTGTTTTCAACTTAAGTTTAAGTTCAAAAAGTAGCACCTTTTTCTCTTTTAATAAATCATTTAACTCTTGTGAAGTTTTTCCGTTAATATCAGAATAATTCATTTTCACCCTCTCTTGTTACTATCTTAGTTTTAAAAGGAAGTTTACTTTGAGCTAATGCTAAAGCTTCTCTTGCAACGTCTTCTGGAACACCTGCAATTTCAAAACAAATTTTACCTGGTTTGATATTCATCACATATTTTTCAATAGGACCTTTACCTTTTCCCATTCTTACTTCTAATGGTCTTTTAGTTAAAGGTTTGTCTGGGAATACCATAATCCAAACTTTTCCTTGTCTATTCATTCTTCTAGTCATAGAGATTCTTGATGCTTCAATTTGTCTACCATCAATTCTTCCATGCTCCAAAGCTTTAAGTCCAAATTCTCCGTACGCAAGAGTGTTAGCTCTATGAGATGTACCTCTATTTCGACCCTTCATAACTTTTCTAAATTTTGTTCTTTTAGGCATTAACATGGTTATTTACCTCTTCTTTTTGTTGGTCTTTTTGATTTATTGTTACTATCATCTGGCTTTTCAACAGGAATTCCTTTTGCAAGAACCTCACCTTTAAATATCCAAACTTTAATACCAATACAACCATAAGTTGTGTGACCTTCTGCAAAACCATAATCGATTCTAGCTCTTAGTGTATGTAAAGGAACACGTCCTTCTAAATACCACTCAGTTCTAGCCATCTCAGCTCCACCAAGTCTTCCTGAAACAGATACTTTAATACCTTTTGCTCCAGCTTTAATTGCATTTTGCATAACTCTTTTCATAGCTCTTCTAAATGCAACTCTTCTCTCAAGTTGTTGTCCAATATTTTCAGCAGCTAATTGAGCAGAAAGGAAAGGTTTTCTCTCCTCTTTAATATTAACAGCAACATCTTTTCCAACTAATGCATTTAAGTTATTTTTTAACTTTTCTACATCTGCACCTTTTTTACCGATGATAATACCAGGACGAGCTGCTACAACAGTAACTCTAACTTTTTTAGTAGTTCTTTCTATAATTGTTTGTGCAACTCCAGCATAATAAAGCTCTTTTTTAACGAACTTTCTTATTTTATTATCTTCTGCAACATTTTCAGGCATCTTAGTTTTGTTTGGAAACCATCTGCTTTCCCAGTTTCTATTGATACCTAGTCTTAGTCCAATAGGATTTACTTTTTGACCCATTATTTGTCTCCTTCGATTGCGTTTACTTCAACATAAATATGTGCCATTGGCTTATGTCTTGGAGAAGCACTACCTCTAGCTCTTGGTGTAAATCTCTTTAACACTGGACCTCTATCAACTCTACAACTTGTTACTATTGCTTCTTCTGGTTCTAAACCTGAATTTGCAACCGCAGAAGCGATAACTTTAGAGATAACTCCAGCAGCTTTGTTTGGTGTAAATTCTAAAGATGCAATTGCAACTTCAGCATTCATACCTTGAACTTCTCTAGCAACCAATCTAGCTTTAATTGGAGATAGTCTAATAAATTTTAATGTAGCTTTACCCATACTCTATTAACCTACCTTTCTTTGTACAGAACCTTTGTGACCTTTAAAAGTTCTAGTTGGTGCAAATTCACCTAATTTATAACCTATATGGTTTTCTGTAATCATAACAGGAACAAAGTTTCTACCGTTATGTACAGTAAATGTAAGACCTATCATATCTGGTAAAACCATACTTCTTCTTGACCAAGTTTTGATTGGTTTTTTGTCACCTGTCGCAACTGCTTTAGCAACTTTTTTTGCTAAATGAGCATCAACAAATGGACCTTTTTTTATACTTCTTGCCATTTTATACCCTTATTTCTTTTTTCTTGAAATGATTAGTTTATCACTAGCTTTTTTCTTTCTAGTTTTATAACCTTTAGTTGGCATACCCCATGGAGTAACTGGATGTCTTCCTGAGTTAGTTTTACCTTCACCTCCACCATGTGGGTGATCGATTGGGTTCATAGCACTTCCTCTAGTTTGTGGTCTTTTACCAAGATGTCTTTGACGTCCAGCTTTACCAATAACCATATTTGAGAAATCTTCATTACCAACGATACCAACTGTAGCCATACAAACAGAAAGAATTTTTCTCATCTCACCACTTGGAAGTCTAAGAATAGTATATTTGTCTTCTCTACCCATAACTTGTGCATATCCACCAGCAGATCTTGCGATTTGTCCACCTTTACCTGGTTTTAATTCAATATTGTGAACCATTGTACCAACAGGGATATTTGTAAGTTTCATTGCATTACCGGGTAAAATATCAAGTCCTGATTCAGCAGCACTAACAGTAGCACCAACTTTTAAACCTGAAGGTTGGATAATATATCTTTTATCACCATCTGCATAGTTGATTAAACAAATTCTACAGTTTCTGTATGGATCGTACTCAACAGTAGCTACTGTTCCAAGAACATTTAATTTATTTCTTTTAAAATCAATAATTCTGTATAATTTTTTCGCTCCTGCTTCTTTATGTCTAGATGTGATTCTACCATTACTATTTCTACCAGCAGTTGCTTTAACGTTTACAAGTAAACTTCGAACTGTTGCTTTTGAAGTAATATCAGAAGTATCCATAACAGACATAAATCTTCTCGCAGGTGTAATTGGTCTAAATTTTTTAATTGCCATTTTCTACTCCCTCTACTATGCTGAAAGGTTCGCTATTTCAGCGCCCTCTGGTAATGTAACATAGAATTTTTTGAAATCTGGTCTTGAACCAACTCTTCCTCTAAATCTCTTCACTTTACCGTCTTGTCTTAAAGAGTTAACTTTTGTAGGTGTCACTCCAAAATACTCTTTGAATACTTCTTTTAAACTATTTTTAGTCATTCTAGTGCTTGTTTGTACAACAATTACACCATTTTCTTGCAACTCAATAGTTTTTTCTGTATAAACAATTGATTTGATATCTGTAATATCTGCCATTTTTATACCTCTTATACTAAGCTATCAATTACTGCTTTTTCAATTAAAATTGAGTGGTAAGCAGCTACTAAATAAGCATTAAGTTCTGATTTTTCAATCACATAACAATTTTTGATGTTTCTAAAAGCTAAATATGTTTTATCATCAAAGTTTTCAACAACTATTAAAGTGTCTCTTTGGTTTAACTTGCTTAAGATAGCTTGTGCATCTTTAGTTTTACCAGATTCAACTTTAACAGAATCAACTACAAAGATTGCATTTCTCTCTGCTTGTGCATTGATAGCATATCTTAAAGCTAAAACTTTTTGTTTTTTATTTATCTTTTGGTTATAGTTTCTATTAGATGGTCCAAATACTTGTCCACCACCTACAAATAANGGTGATCTTTTAGAACCATATCTAGCTCCACCAGAACCTTTTTGAGCTTTAGGTTTTTTACCACCACCTCTTACTTCACTTCTGTTTTTCACTCTTGCAGTGTTAGCTCTAATTCCGCTTAAGTAAGATTTAACATATAAGTGTAAATTGTGAGCGTTTATACCTTCAAATTTTTCACCTAGTGCTAATTCACTAGAGTTTTCAAATTTATCATTTAATACTACTAATTTACCCATTATGCTATCCTTACTTTACCTAAAGTTCCGTTTGCACCAGCAACGCTCCCTTTAAGAACTAAAATTCCTGTTGTAGCATCAAAAGAAACTACATCATTTTTATGTGTAACGTTTGTGTTACCATAGTGTCCTGGCATTTTCTTACCTNTCATAACTCTACCTGGCCATTCTGCATTACCAATAGAACCAGTTCTTCTACCCATTCTATGACCATGAGATGCTCTACCACCAGCAAAATTATGTCTTTTTACAACACCAGCAAAACCTCTACCTTTTGTTGCGAATGTAGATTTTACAACTACACCTTCAACTAAAGCAGCAGTATCAATTTCACCAGCTTCTGTATTTGCTACATTTAAAGTTGCAAATCTATTAAACTCTTTACTTAAGTTATATTTTTTTTGCTGACCTTCGATAGCTTTGTTATATTTTTTACCATCACTGTAAGCAACAACAGCTACACCATCATTTACTTCACATACTTTTGCATCAACTACTTTTACAAGTGTAACAGGAGTTGCTGGAACAGTAACAGTTCGGCTCATACCGATTTTTTCTACAATAAATTCCATTTTTTCCTCCTACTCTTGACCCATAGATCTAACTTCAACGTCAACTTCAGGCGCAAGGTCAAGTTTCATTAAACTATCAACTGTGTCTGGTGTTGCAGATACAATATCAATCATTCTTGAATGAACTCTGATTTCAAATTGCTCTCTTGCATCTTTGTTAACATGTGGTGATTTTAGAACAGTATATTTTCTAATCTTTGTTGGCATTGGTATTGGACCAATCAACTCAGCACCTGTTCTTTTAACAGCTTCTATAATTGAAGCAACTGAACGATCAAGAACTCTATGATCGTAAGCTTTTAACTTTAATCTTATTTTTTCCATTTTTTTTCCTTTAAAGAACTCATTAGAACCAAGGTAAAACTATCTGTTTTACATTACTCTAACCAATGTATGGACGCGGATTATAGCTTTTTTGTTATTAAATGTCAAGTAATTAGGTTGTTTTATCTCTTTTTTAGTAATTTTATTTCCTTTTAAAAAGGATAAATATACTACTTAATTCTTTATATCTATTTTTGAGACTTTTTAGTTACTTTGTTTTGATATAACTTATGAATAAATTTAGGATATAAATGTATAAAATATAAAACCAATTTTTACATGGGCAAAGAAAAATAGTGATGCAAATATAAATGATAGAATTTTAGTAAAAGTAGTACCTAAACTTTTAGAAAATAATTACAGAAAAAGAATGGCTTAAGGGAAAGCTACAAAGCTTGGAGTTATCTGATAAAAAAGAGTTGATAGAACCTAAGTTTACATATATTTATTCAAGTATCAACTCAATGTAAACTTATAAAACTAAATCCAAGTAGTTTATATTATAAGCCTGTTATCAGTGAGTATAAATTATTACTCAAAAAGAAGATAAATGATATTGATGAAAAAATACTAATATATGAAGCTTTAAAAGATAATAGTATTTATTTTCGAAAAGATGATGAAATAATTGATAAAAACTCATCTTTTGTTTTTTTCTCTTTTTTAAATATTCCACGAAGTGCAGAAGTAACTGTTGTAGAACAAATTTTTTGAACACCTCTCATCTCCATGCACATATGTCTGGCATCTACAACTACTGCAACACCTTTTGGGCTTATCGCTTCATTGATTGCATCTGCTATTTGTTCTGTTAGTTGTTCTTGTATTTGTAGTCTTCTAGCAAACACATCAACAACTCTTGGTATTTTGGATAGTCCTACAACTTTTCCATTTGGGATATAAGCTACATGAACTTTCCCAATAATAGGCAACATATGGTGTTCACAATGTGAATAAAACTCTATATCTTTTACTACAACCATCTCATCATTACTACTTAAAAAAAGTGCTTTTTGGATGATCTCTTTTGGGTCTTCTTTGTATCCACTTGTCATAAACTCCCAAGCTTTTTGTACTCTTTTAGGCGTATCTTTTAATCCCTCTCTAGAAGGATCTTCACCAATATGTTCTAATAT
>JGI24023J19991_10001517_pt1 | contig 17629 bp, 17 predicted proteins | sample Cruoilmetagenom1_FD_19991 | JGI IMG/M metagenome (IMG submission 19991) | reverse complement strand
GTTGTCTTACCATGGTCTACATGACCCACGGTCCCTATGTTTAAGTGCGGCTTTCCTCTCTCAAATTTCGCCTTCGACATCTTAGCTTTCCTCCTTAAGTATTTAGAAGCTCAAGTTTTTTTAAAAATAATGAGCCCACGAGCGGACTTGAACCGCTGACCTCATCCTTACCAAGGATGTGCTCTACCGGCTGAGCTACGTGGGCGAAACAGCCTTTGAGCGGGAGACGGGATTCGAACCCGCGACCCTCAGCTTGGAAGGCTGATGCTCTAGCCAACTGAGCTACTCCCGCTATTAGAGCATTAAAGAATTCAACCAACCTAACAATTAAACTAAATGATTGCAAAAATCCACTAAATTCAAACTTAAAACTATGGGGAGGGCAGGATTCGAACCTACGTAGGCTTACACCGGCAGATTTACAGTCTGCTGCTTTTGACCACTCAGCCACCTCCCCCAAAATAAATATACTTTTCAACATTATTTTTAGCCTAAGCATGACATTTTTAGTCTAAGCATGACGCATCTGGAGCTGGCGAAGGGATTTGAACCCCCGGCCTGCTGATTACAAATCAGCTGCTCTACCACTGAGCTACGCCAGCTGCCCGAAACCCATTATATGCTACATCTCTATACAGAATATATACTATTTATCCAGAATTCTTAAAGATTCTCCATAAAAACATAATCAGGTAGAATTCGCCCTCAATTATAAAACCAGATACTTTAACATAGAATGTTCACTATTGTCAACCGTATTCATGAATATAGGACAATCAATAGAACGTAGCCATAAATTCAGCTTCAGCAGCCTTCGAACCGCCCACATAAGCACTTGCCTTAAAAGTAATTATTTTGGATCGGAATTTAAGCACTTCAGCTTGAAGTTGAATCTCGTCTTCGGGATTAACAACCTTTCTGAATTTCGCCTTATCAACACCCATTAAATAACATCCTTCCAGATTATCGGCCTTTTCGTCCTGCGCAAACGAAGCACTAATAAGCACAGCCGCAGCTTGTGCGAGCGCTTCTACCAATATGACACCAGGTACTACGGGATGCCCAGGAAAATGCCCTTTAAAGAACTCTTCTTCTGCCCGAAAAGTTTTAACGGCCAAGATTCTTGAATACGGATCGAACTCAAGCACTTTATCAACAAAAAGAAATGGTTCTCTATGCGGAATATAACCCTTTATTTCTTCTTTATCCATTAAAATATTCATAACTCCCTATAGCCTAAATAGTATGAATAGAAATTATTGCTTAGCGTCGTAAGCTTTTATAACCCTGTCCGTTATATCGGCAGATGGACTACCATAAACAAGTCCTCCACTCTCTAGGATAACGGTATATGCTTCGGACTGACCAATTGACTGAAGAATACCCTCAATATCCTTTAATATGCTCTGAGAGAGCTCAAAATCCTTCTTCTTCAACTCGTACTGAAAATCCTCTAACGATCTCGTAAAATCTTTCTTCAGCCTATCAATCTGCTCCGCTTTTTGTTTTCTTGAAGCTTCATTCATAACAGCAGCGTTCTTGATAAAATCCTGCTCCATTGCTTCAAGCTGTTTTCTTTTATTTTCCAAGGCTTTACCCCTTGGACCAAACTGAGCCTCAACCGCTGAAAAAGCTGCTTTACCATTTCTTGAATCTGTTACAACACGACGAAGATCTACATACCCAATTTTTGAACCTTGGGCGTAAGCAAAACTAGACACCAACAATAAGGTGCTTAACACTGCAAAGAATAATCTCATTTCTTGCCTCCTTGAATTTAAAATAAAGTTCCTACGGTAAACTGTATTTCATAAGATTTTTCGTCTTCCAATCTATCCCCAAGAGGGAAACCTAACTCAAGCCTCAGAGGTCCCAAAGGAGAAATCCATCTAATTCCGAATCCAGCATCCTTTCTAAGATCCGATGGATTAACAGTGAGATCCACGCCATCATTAAACGCATTACCCATATCGAAAAACACTACTCCTCTTAAACCGACTGAGGGAATAACGGGGAATACATAGTCAGCCGAAAACAAGAGCTCCTGAACACCACCAATAATGACAAAATCCCCATCTTCGGTTGGAACACGAGGACCAACCCTTCTAAAGCCAAACCCTCTTAATGAATTTGGGCCTCCAAGAAAGAATCTTTCCCCTACAACAAGATCATTTCCATTATCTCGAAAGGCTATTATTCCATATCTTGCTCTTACAGTAAATACCGTATTTAACCACAGATCAAACCACTGCCGTGAGGATAAAACATATTTAGTAAAATCAGTATTCCCACCAAAGGGTCCGCCGGCAAACTCTAAATTTGTTCTAGTGAGATTACCTTTGCTCGGATCCAACAGGTTATTTCTCGAATCCCAGACCATTCCGAGACCAACGCTGCTTATTGTTCTATTATTAGAAGTGATGATCAGCCTTGCCTCATCATCAATGTCCCCTATCTTAACATTTTCTATCCTGTATGTAAGATTCGCATTTAACCATCTCCATATTCTTCTTCCAATTGTTAGGCTGCCGCCAAAGGAGCTACGATCAAAATCCCTGAAGGTTCTATCCGTCCTGAAAATTACAGCATCTAAAGTCCAATCCGTATCTAAAAGATTAGGATCCGCATAGTTTAAGAAAAATAGCTGGGTCACTCCGCCGACCTGGGCATTCAAAGAAGCCCTTTTACCGTAACCAAAGAGATTAGACTCTTGAATCTGACCGGCAAATATAAATGTTTCGACCGAACTAAATCCCCCCGCAACACTAAAAAATCCGGTAGACTTTTCCTCTACTCTAACTTTTAAATCTAATTCATCTTCAGTTCCGGGAACACGCTCTGAAACAACTTCAACATTTTCCTCGAAGAAACCAAGCCTGGTTACTCTTGGTTTTATAGCCTGTACGGCACTGGCATTATAAAGCTGCTCTTCCTCAATGGGGATTTCCCTTCTTATAACCTTATCTCTGGTTCTGTAGTTTCCCACAATATCGATATCTCTTATATGCACCTCGGGACCTTTTTCCATCCTAAACCTGATATCAACAGTCAGCGCTTGGCGGTCAAGTGAAAAACCGGGCTCAGTATTGGCAAAAGCATACCCCTTGTTGCCATAGAAAGTTGTTAACCCGCTTATATCCCGGGCCAAGAGACTACCTCTGAAAACTTCTCCGCTTTTTAGTCTTAAAATCTCCTGTAATTCTTCAACGGGGACGATTAAATCCCCCTCAAAGGAAAGGTCTCTAACGGTAAATTGATCTCCCTCGCTAATCTTAAAGGTAACGATATACCCGTCTTTTTCTTCGCTGTACTCTACTTCAGGTTTGCTTACCTTTACATCAAGAAATCCATTATCAATATAGGTTGTTCTTATTCTTTCAGAATCGTTCTGTACCTCACGCGGGACATAAAGCCCCTTCCTGGAGATAAAAGAGAATAACCCTTTGGGTTTTGAATATAGCCCTTTTTTTACTATTTTAGTCTTTAGTTTTTCATTACCAACGTATATGACTTTCTTTATATACGCTTTTTTACCTTCTTTTATATCAAAGGTAACGCTCACAGTGCCGTCCCCTTCGGGCTCAATATCGTAATCGACAACAGTGCCTATTAGACCTTTCTCTGAATATAATAGCCCAATAGCTTCTTGGGTTTTTTTAACATTGTTGAGATCTATTATTTTCCCTTCTTTTACAGTAACAACCTCTAGAATATCGTCACTCTTTACATCCTTATTTCCTCTTATTCGAAGGTCTGCAACAATAGGTTTTTCTTTAACCTTGTATACTAAGATAATTCCCTCAGCGGTCCTATCAATCTCCGCGGAAACATCCTCAAAAGATCCAAGATTGTACATCTTCTTAATATCTTCTCTAACCGATGCGGTTGAAAGGCGCTCTCCCACTTTGGAGGTGATATTTAGCTGTATAAGCTCAGTTTCAACCCTCCTGTTCCCTTCCACTTTAATTTTTATTATCTCATCATTTTTTGAATCTAAATCACCTTCTTCTTCAATTTCAGCGTTTCCACCCGATGGGGGACCTTGCGCAACTTCCCAATCTAAAGCATCTTTTAGCGCGATCCTCTCAACCCCTGCAGCCTGTCCAAACGAAGAGCCAAGACATACTGCAAGTAAAAACATCGATACAGTTAAAGAAAGAACAGCTGCAATATTGCGTTTATTAATTCGCATCAACAATTTTTCCATCAGTAAGCCTGATTCTCCTGTTAAGCCTATTGGCAATTTCCATATTATGGGTAACTAAAACTGAGGTTATTCCGTATTCATCATTGAGCTTCAAAAATAGATCGAGGATAGACTCTCCCGTATCCCTATCCAAATTCCCTGTAGGCTCATCAGCCAATATTACTTTAGGTTTTAATACAACCGCTCTAGCTATCGCGACTCTTTGCTGCTCTCCACCCGACAGTTCTCCCGGGCGGTGTTCAAGCCTTTGTTCCAAACCTACTTTACCAAGAATATCTACAGCCATTTCTCTTGCCACCTCTGAATCTATCCCTTTAATCAAACAAGGCATCATGACATTCTCAAGTGCGTTGAATTCAGCAAGGAGATAATGGAATTGGAAAACAAAGCCAATTTCACTATTTCTGAAAGCTGCAATTTCTCTGTCATTTTGGCTAAAGATATTATTACTATCGTAGCAAACTTCTCCCTGGGTGGGACGCTCAAGAGTCCCGAGTATGTGCAAGAGAGTACTCTTGCCGGACCCGGAAACACCAACAACTGCCAGAGTTTCTCCATGTGAAATATTCAAATCGATTCCCTTCAATGCCTCTACTCGACCACCACTAGTTTCAAACACCTTCCATAAACCCTTAATTCGGATCACCATTTATCACTCATACCTCAGTGCCTCAATAGGATCTTTTCGAGACGCTTGAAATGATGGATACAATGTTGCGATAAAACATATCAGTATACTGAAGAATGCAACGGTTATAAAATAAAACGGTTCAATTTTAACTGGAAAGTCGGAAATAGGATAGACATTATTATCAAACGGAATTAGTGTCCTTACCGTATCGCTGGTTTTCAACAAATAACAAATCCCATATCCGGCTGCGGTACCAAGCAGAGTTCCCACCGTTCCAATTATCATTCCTTCTGTAACAAATATTTTTAGAATCCCACTTTTGGTAGCCCCCATAGCACGCAAAATAGCTATATCCTTTCCTTTTTCCATAACCACCATAGTCAATGTACTAACAATATCAAGAGCAGCAACAAGTATTATTAATCCTAGTATAATAGCAACTGCAATCCTCTCTAAACGCAGCGCTTTAAATAATCTTTTATTTACCTCTTCCCAGTTCCTGGTGTAATACGGAAAACCAAGTATAGAAGTGAGTTCATTCCCCATTTTTTTTGCATTGTATATATCCTTTACTTTTACCTCTACTCCGGAGACCTGCCCTTGCATATCAAAAAAATCCATCGCATCCCCAAGATTGATATAGGATATCGAAGAATCATATTCAATCATACCGTAATCAAATATTCCTATCACTTCATACTTCTTCACCTTTGCCGTTTGACCAAATGGTCCGAGCTTTCCAAATGGAGAGACAAGACTGACCAAGTCACCCTCTAAAACACCTAAATTAGCAGCAAGCTCTTTTCCAATAAGAATAGGGGGTTTCCCGGATTCGGTATCCGCGCTTAATTTTACTAATACTTCGTTGCCGATCTCACTTAACTGCTCATCATTTAATTTTTTGCCAGATCGCCCCTTTCCTACAGTACCGTTTCCAATGGCCTGCTCAATGCTGGTTACCTTGCCGGCAGTATTGGGATCAACTCCTCTAATAACCGATCCGGATACGCTTCTTTCACTAGATATCATCCCCTGTCCATAAATAAAGGGGCTAGCCCCTTCAACTCCCGGGAATTCAAGCACGTCCTCTTTTATTTCACCGTAATCCTTCATGGGTCCGTCGTAGCTAAGCACAACGAGATGTGAGCTGACACCAAGGATTTTATCCCTTAGCTCCTCTTCAAAGCCCCCCATAACCGCGAGAACTACATTAAGCGCCATTACGCCAATAATTACCCCTAGAATCGAAATTATCCCTATGATGGAAGTAAACTTCTGCTTTCTCCGGGAACTGAGGTATCTAAGTCCTATAAAAAATTCATATTTCATTAGGGTCTGAGATGAGGAAAGAAAATAACTTCCCTTATTGAAGGTGAATTTGTAAACAACATGACAAGACGNTCTATTCCAATACCTTCACCCGCNGTAGGAGGCATTCCATGCTCAAGCGCGGTGACGTAATCCTGATCCATNTCATGCACTTCCATTTCACCNTTGTTTTTTAGTTCAATCTGATTCTCAAATCTTTCTTTTTGATCTACCGGNTCGTTCAACTCAGAAAAGGCGTTAGCTATTTCACGCCCAAATATATAAAGCTCAAACCGATCGGTTATTTCAGGATTCTCTTCATTTTTTCTGGCAAGCGGGGAGATATCAAGCGGGAATCCGTAAACAAAAGTTGGGTTAATCAGTTTTTCTTCAAAAAGGCTTTCAAAAATCTCAGTAATGGCCTTACCTCTGATTCCCTTGTGATCAATTCCCAAAGTGTCCGCTTTTTTAAATAGTTCTTTGTCATCGGATAAAATTTTCTCCCCCAGTTCTTCTCTTAGTGACTCCGATATATCCATCCTCTTCCAGGGACGAGTCATGTCAATTTCAACGTCTCCATATTCAAATTTTAGTGTGCTTTTGATTTCATGAGAGATATGGCAAATCAGCTCCTCAGTCATATCCATCAGATCTTCATATGTCGCATATGCTTGATAGAGCTCCATCATTGTAAATTCCGGATTATGCTGAGTAGAGACGCCCTCGTTCCTGAAGGTTCTTCCGATCTCATACACTCTCTCTATGCCGCCAACGACGAGCCTCTTTAGATAGAGCTCGGGAGCAATTCTCAAAACAAGATCCAAATCAAGCGCGTTATGATGAGTCTCAAACGGACGCGCCGCTGCACCGCCTGCGATCGGATGTAAAATCGGGGTTTCAACCTCAACAAAATCCCTCTCATCCAGGAATCTCCGAATAAGTTTGATTATCTTACTTCTTGCAAGAAAGATTTCTTTTATCTCCGGATTGGAGACTAGATCCAGATAGCGCTGGCGATAGCGAACCTCTACGTCTTTTAGTCCATGCCATTTCTCCGGCAATGGGTGAAGTGACTTGGTAAGAAATTTATATTCCGTAACGTTGAGAGTTAACTCTCCGGTTCTTGTTTTAAACAATTTACCTTTAATTCCAACAAAATCACCAAGGTCAACAAACTTTTTAAAAGCTTTATGTTCATCTTCCCCTACTACATCTTTTTTTATGTAGCCCTGGATCCTTCCAGATCTGTCGGCAATATGAAAGAATAGACTCTTTCCAAAATCCCTTATAGCCATAACTCTTCCAGCTAAAGAGAAACCGTCGGCAAGACCTTCGGCATCCTCTTGTGAAAGCTCACCATATTTTGAAATTAGATCTTTGGCCAAATGAGTTGGTTTAAAATCGTTGGCAAACGGATTGAGTCCTAAATCTCGTAGCTCATCAAGCTTTGCTCTTCTTTGTTCAAACTGTTCGTTTTCCATAATTTAAGGTTAGGAGTTCTACATCAAATTGATGTTAACGTCAATAATTTTCCAATTTCCTTTTTGAATTTAATTTAAGAGGTTTAATGTATTTATGATTGCTTGTTTTCGTCAACAATAATATACGTTGCTATGGCCTTTGCCACAAGTTTATTTTCATTGTAGACATCTGCCTCGCAAGGCACTATCCGGCCCTTCCTTAAAACCTTGGCTTTAGCTTTGACGATTCCCCCCGTTACGGGCTCGAGATAATTAATTTTCATCTCGATTGTGAAAAACTGCTTCCCCTCTCCCGAGATGCTTGCAATAGCTACTGCTACGGCTGAATCAGCAAGAGCAAATAGACCGCTTCCGTGTATTATTCCATAGGGATTTGTAAGCTTTTCGTCAAAAGGCATGGTGAGTGTGGCTTCACCGGATCCCATTTCAACAATCTCGATTCCCATTAGATCCCAGATGGGAACATCAGGGAATCTATCTTTAAAATTTTGCTGATTAGACATAATATTTATCCGTTGTCATTATAGATTACGAAAAAAAAATGCTTTAAAACAGTTATCCACCTTCAAACGTATCGCTATTTGAATCTATTCCTAAAAACGCGAATATCAAAAACCCTATAAAACAAACCGCACCTGTTATCTCAAACATGAGAGGGAACCCCCAATTCTGAGCGACTACACCGTAAGTAAAAACCCCTACCATCCCGCCGAATGTAAAAGATACACTGCATATCGAAACTGCTTTCCCTCGGTCAATCTCGGGCGAAAGATCAATAACAAGCGCATATAGCGCAGGGTAGAAAAGACCGTGTCCGAGACCAAAAAATATTCCAGCTAATACAAGGCCTGTCCAATCCGAAACAAAAGCTAACCCGATTATACTCAGAGAGAAAAGAAAAAGCGCCGGTACAGAGGCTCTCTTTTTACCAAACTTATCTGGTATCCATCCCCCAAAAATCCTCACAGCAAGTATTGAAACCGTATAGGTTATGAAAAAAAGCTCATATGATTCAACACCAATCCGCCCTGCAAATACTGGTATAAAGGTAATTACCGTTACAAAACCCGCTCCCACAACCGACATAACAACAGTGGTAATAAACACTCCCCTCCTAAACACTACCGATATGAAGGTGCTGCTCTTTAAACCCTTTAGAGCCATTCTTTTCGGCTCTTTAATCAATATAGCGATAAAAAAAGCTAATAAACCGAAGATACCATCAAGAATAAAGAACTCCTTAAAACCGTAACTCATGACTATTTGCTTGCCTATTAAAGGGGCCAATGCNAAGTTGATAACGCTAAACATCCCAAAAATCCCTATTGCNTGGCTTCTTTTAGACGGAGACGAAACATCAGCTACGAGAGTTCCGGCAGAGACGAAGCAAAGTGATAGTGCCGCTCCATGGAAAACTCTNAGAACGGGGAAAAGAAAATTCAATGTGTCCAAAAATGCAAACGGTATGGTGGTAAAAGATAGGACAAGCCCCCCCGCAACAAGGAACCATTTTTTACCCCAACGGTCCACTAATATGCCCACAGTAGGCGTTGTTAGTATCGTGGCCATCGAGGCCATACCCATAATAAAACCTATTATGGACACACTCCCGCCAAGCTCCTCGATTCTGATTGGAAGCAATATGAACGAATGAAAATTAAAGAAGAAAACAAAAGAGGAAAGAGTAATTAGAATAAAATTTCTATTCAAAAGTGGTCTTTCCAGATTTTCTGAGTAACTGACGGGAGTATTCAAATTTTGAGTCATTGCTCCTTGGAATAGAGCAATAAACTTACACCACAAAATAAATAAGAAAAATTGAGCTTCGCTCAGTATACTTCTACAATTGGAGTGTCTTGTAATGCAAATGATCTATTGGGGAGAAGAAAATGATCAGATATACATTAATTCTTATTCTAAGCGTTTTGCTGGGAATTTGCTCTTATCTTCTTTATAAGAATGAATATGTAGTCATTAATATTGAAACCGGCGGTAAAGGATTAGACAATGGAATAGTTCAGGGGGGAGCTGATGATATTCAGATATCTTCAGAAGCTCAAGAGAAAAGAACTTCACAACAAACAAACCCGGAAGCTACTCTTGTACCTGACATGAAAGATGAAGTAGAAACTTTAGATGATGATTCGGAAACACAGATACACCTAGAGCCGACTGTCGGAGTAGATATAAACCCTGAGCAGCATATTGCATCAAGCTATAGAGCTATAGGCCCCAGGCAATTCGTGCTTCTGACAAACAAAGAAGAACCTATGGTTGAAATTGACCTTGATACCGGACAAGTCAAAATAAACCCGGAGTACAAGCTTGATGAGGTTTCAGCTGAGTTCTGGAAATCTATCGGCAAAAAATATCCGGAAGTTTGCTTCGTGGAAGAAAACTAATTAGCGATCAGGCAGAGTAAACAACTTCGCCGTTTACAATGGTATATAGGACTGATCCATGCAGCTTCCAGCCGTGAAAGGGGCTGTTCTTAGCTTTAGAATGGAATCTCTCCCTGTCAACAGTAATTTCTTTCTCAGGGTCCCAAACTGCAACATCCGCCGCAGCTCCAATCTTGAGTGTCCCTTTATTTAAATTCAAGATTCCAGAGGGCGCATCAGTAAGCTTGCTAATCATTTGATTTATAGTTAGCACACCGTCCTGCACAAGCTTGAGCGAAAGTGGTAAAGCCGTTTCAAGCCCTACGATTCCAAATGGAGCCAGATCAAATTCCACCTTCTTCTCATCTTCACTATGCGGAGCGTGATCTGTCGCTATTGCATCAAGCGTGCCGTCCTTAAGCCCCACTAAGATGGCTTCTCTGTCTTTGTCACCCCTTAGAGGAGGATTCATTTTAGCATTTGTATCGTATTGGCCTACCGCTTCATCGGTCAATATAAAGTGATGCGGCGTAACTTCGGCGGTTACTTTAACGCCTCTTTTCTTAGCTGCTCTTATTAGCCTCACTGAACCTGCGGTTGAAACGTGACAGATATGGAGGCGTGCCCCCGTGAGCTCCGCAACCGTAATATCACGCGAGACCATTACATCTTCTGAAGCGCAGGGGATTCCGGCCAGACCAAGCTCGGTTGAAACAACACCCTCATTCATAACTCCAGCTCCGGAAAGATCTTTGTCCTCGGCATGGGAGATAACAGGTATATCAAATGCCTGGACATATTCCATCGCGTGCCGCATAACCTTGGCATTCATCACAGGCATGCCGTCATCCGACACTCCAACGCATCCGGCTTCATACATCTCTCCTATCTGCGCCAGGGTTTCCCCCATCTCGCCTTTTGTGATAGCCCCTATTGGAAAAACGTTAACTATCCCTTCCGTACGTGCCTTTAAGAGAATATATTCGGTAACTGAAGCATTGTCGTTTACTGGATTGGTATTGGGCATACAAACTATTGACGTAAACCCGCCCGCAGCTGCAGACTCGCACCCGGAGCGTATTGTCTCCTTATGTTCAAACCCCGGCTCCCGAAGGTGAACATGGATATCTACAAACCCCGGAGATACCACCTTCCCCTTTGCATTTATAACAGTTACATCAGGATCCTTTTCAAATTTTTTAGTTGTCTTAGGATAGGATTTAACTACCCCGTCCTCAATGAGGATATTCCCCGTTTCATCAATTCCTTGCGAGGGATCAATAATTCTCCCCCCTTTAATAAGTATGCTCACACATTCCTCCCTGCAGATGCTACCAGATAAAACATTGCCATCCTTACTGCTATTCCGTTTGATACCTGAGCAAGAATTACCGATCCAGCGTCATCGGCAATGTCTGAAGAAAGCTCAATACCTCTGTTTATAGGACCGGGGTGCATCACCGTTACATCCTCGCTAGCTCGTTTTAATTTCTCTCGTGTAAGTCCGTAGAATCTTGAATACTCCCTTAAAGACGGGAAGTATACCGATTCCTGCCGTTCCATCTGAATACGGAGCATTATTATCACGTCGGCGCCTTCTATGGCATCGTCCAGATTATAAAATGTCCGGACTTTCGCGTTCTCAATATATTTTGGGATTAGAGTCGGAGGTCCGACTACCCTGACCTCGGCTCCGAGTTTTACAAGTCCCCAAATGTTGGATCTGGCTACTCTGCTATGCAGAATATCTCCCACAATCACAACTTTAAGCCCCTTAATCCTCCCCTTTATCTCTCTAATTGTGAATAGATCAAGTAGTGCCTGGCTGGGATGTTCGTGGGAGCCGTCTCCAGCGTTTATTATGGATGAATCAAGTTCTTTGGCCAAAAGCCAGGGAGCACCCGACATGGGATGGCGAATCACTATTACACCCGCACCCATGGCTTCAAGATTTCTTGCCGTATCGAGTAAGGTTTCGCCTTTAGTAACGCTGCTATGGGATAAAGTAAAGTTTAAAACATCTGCACTTAGTCTTTTTTCTGCAATTTCAAATGATGATCTTGTCCTCGTACTTGGCTCGTAGAACAAATTGCAAACAGTAACACCTCTTAGCGCGGGGACTTTTTTCACATCACGCTCGGAAACTTCTTTCATGGACTCAGCAGTATCGAGCACTAGAGTTATTTCTTCCGCCGTTAACTCCTCAAGCCCCAAAATATGTTTACGCTGAAATGTCATTTTACCCTTGCAGTACTATGACTCCGTCATTTCCGTCAGTTTCTTTCAAATGCACTCTGACCTCTTCAGAACTAAGCGTATTTACTTTTATACCTACATAATCCGGTTGTATTGGGAGCTCTCTGTGCCCCCTGTCAACCATAGCAGCTAATTGGATGGAAGAGGGTCTTCCAAAATCCATTATTTCTTCAAGTGCTGCTCTTGTCGTCCTTCCGGTATATACGACATCATCAACAAGTATCACTTCCTTTTCCTCTACAGAAAAGGGGATTTCGGTCTTCTCTACCTTGGGCCACTCTGTTTTACGTCTAAGATCATCTCTGTAGAGCGTTATATCAAGGGTGCCCATGGGGGGTCTTATCCCTTCGAGCTTCTCTATCCTGTTTACGATTCTCTCAGCGATATGAACGCCTCTTGTTCTTACCCCAATTACAACAAGCTCTTTAGCGCCTTTATTTTTTTCAAGTATTTCAGATGTAATACGCACGATTGTGCGATCAATAGTTTCAGAATCCATCAGAACATTTTCAGCCATAGCTACATTACCTTTTAAAGCACTTTTAATTACCTGTTACAACTTCATCAATCTATACCTGAAAGAATCCTTTCCCATCTTACTTTATTCAAAATATCCGGATTTGCAAAGTCCCACGACCAATGAATGATAAAAGCCTTACCCGCAATATTCTCTATAGGGACAAAACCCCAGAACCTGCTGTCCTGACTATTGTCCCTGTTATCACCCATCACAAAGACAGATCCTTCAGGCACTTTAGTTACAGGAATATAGCTTCCCCTGTTGGTATTTTCCTTACCCTTCCTGAAAATTATCGTATGTTCATCACCGAAAAGGTCCTCTCTGTACTCATCGAACTGCTCACCATTTCTCTTATCCGAATAAGTGCCTTCGTATTCAATCGGAACTTCCTCGCCGTTAACAATTAGGTTTCTACCATTTAAATCTATCTCGTCCCCTGGCAATCCAACCACCCGTTTTATGTAATAGAGGCCGTTCTTTGAAAGATCCCTTTCGTTATTCGGATACGTAAATACAATCACATCCCCCCGCTTTATCTTATCAATAGGAAAAATAACCTTATCCGTAAACGGAATCTTTGTTCCATAAATGAATTTATTAACAAGCAGGTGATCACCAACCAGTAGTGTCGGGATCATAGAGCCTGAGGGAATTTTAAAAGGCTGAAAGACAAAAGTTCTTATTACAAGCGCAAGTATTATAGCGAAAGCTAAGGCTTCAATATTTTGTCTAAGTTTTGATTTAGTATATTTTGAGAGATAATCCGCAGAAGCTATTTCCAGATCCTCAGTAGTCTTTAATATGTCTTCATAACTCTGGCTGGCCAAAGCCCGCTCGGCATTACCTAATTTCTGCTCCACAATACTTACAGCTTCAGGATTTAGCTTTGATCGGTTTTTATCAAGAACTATTTTAGTTTGTTTAATAAGTTGGTTGGTTTTTTTTCTTGCTTTGGATTCTTTTGAGAATATATTTAGCATAATTGGGATTTGAGTATATATGGCTTCTTAAACTGTTTCAATATATTCAAGAAGTGCGGCTTAAATTATAACGTTAATGTTTTGCTATGTTCCAATCTTCCCAAATAACATGATTTGTCCTATTTTGTTCTCTAATATTTACAATGCCTCAAGTTCCTGCATTCTCTCAACAGTCTTAACACCCTTTACTTTTTTAATTGATTTTATTACATCCTCAAGCTGAGACAGATCCGACACTACCACATCGAAAGTACCAACAGCGTCATCAATATCTGTCGAATGTATTTCTGCTTTGGATATATTGACTTCAGAGGAAGAAAATGAATTTGTAATACTTGATAGAATTCCGGGTCTATCAGTACAAGTCACCAATATTCTTGCGGGTCTTGATCCTTTGAATTTACTATCCCAATCAACATCAATTCTTCTTGCATGATCGACTTCAAGAAGTTTTGGGCAATCAATTCTGTGTATAGTTATCCCTTTTCCACGTGTTATGTACCCTACTATATTTTCCCCGGGTAAAGGGGAGCAGCAATTTGCAAACCTTATCATCACATCATCATAACCGCGGACTAAAACCCCGCCATCACTAGAGCTCGTAATAGCCTTTATTATTTTTTCAATTCTTTCTTTGTCTGTCGCTGAGTCCAACTTTTCTGCAGGAGTCACTCTTTTAAGAAGGTCATTAGCTGAAATCTTGCCGAAGCCTACAGCAACATACAAATCGTTTACGTCCTTGAATTTTAGTTCTGACAAAGCTTTTGAAAACTCGCCCTTTTTCAGCATCTTATGAAAATCAAGCCCGCCTTGTTTAAATTTTCTCTCACAGATGGATTTTCCAACTATCTCGGACTGTTTTCTCTCCTCAGTTCTTAGCCAAGTGCGGATTTTTGTCTTAGCGCCAGAAGTAACTACGAATTTTAGCCAATCCCTGTTAGGATGTTGTTCTTTTGAAGTAACTATCTCAACAGTATCGCCAGTCTTCAGCTGATGATTTAGCGNCACTAATTTCCCGTTAACATTTGCCCTGGTACATTTATTTCCAACTTCGGTGTGTACCGAATACGCAAAATCCACGGGAGTAGCCCCGGTCGGAAGTTCTTTAAGATCCCCATTAGGAGTAAAGACATAAACGACATCCGCAATCAGCTCTCCCTTAATCGCCTCCATATATTCCGTAGGATCTTTAATGTCCTTCCATTCCAGAAGCTGTCTCAAGGTAGCATATATCTCATATGTACCTCCGCCGTCCAGTTTGCCCTCTTTATACTTCCAATGCGACGCAACACCATACTCCGCAACCTCATGCATAGCGCGCGTTCTTATCTGTATCTCCATTCTTTCCCCAAAAGGCCCTATGACCGTTGTATGAAGTGACTGATATCCATTTCCTTTAGGAAGAGCAATATAATCCTTAAATCGTCCGGGAACGGGTTTCCAGGAAGCGTGAACCGCTCCAAGCGTCTCGTAACACTCTTTTAGGGAATCCGTAATAAGCCTAAACGCCATTACGTCATAAACATTTTCAAATTCCAGGTTCTGTTCCTGCATTTTTCTATAAATGCCGTAAATATGTTTAAATCTGCCCGTAATTTCAGGGTTTAAATCAAACTCCGAAAGTTTATTAGAAAGGATAGTCTGGGCTTCCTCCACATGCGCTTCCCATACCTTTTTTCCCTTGGAAATCTGCCTGGAGAGCTTTTTATACTCCCTTGGATTTAAAAACCTAAAAGATAAATCCTCAAGCTCTGTAGTAACCCAATTTATTCCGAGCCTATGTGAGAGAGGGGCATAAATATCAAATGTTTCACTGGCTATTCTCTTTTGCCGATCCGGGGAGAGATGCTCCAGAGTTCTCATATTATGTAGTCTGTCGGCAAGCTTGATAAGGACCACCCTTATATCCTTTGCCGTTGCCAATATCAATTTCCTAAAACCCTCAGCCTGGCGCTCTATCTTGGAGGTATAGGAAATCTGTCCTATTTTTGTAACGCCCTCTACAAGTAAAGCTATTTCTTTGCCGAACATCGACTCAATTTCCTCGGATGTGGCAAGAGTGTCCTCGACAGTGTCATGTAGAAGTCCGGTAATTATGGAAGAAACATCAAGCTTCATTTGAGCGAGGATTCCGCATACTTCCAGTGGGTGGCTAAGATAGGGCTCACCCGAGCTCCGCTTTTGACCGGAGTGCACCTTTGCAGAGTAGACATAGGCCTTCTTTATCATCTCCACATCTTCATCACTTAAGTAAAGATAGGAATTAACCTTGTCAATTATGTCGTTGAGCCTAATCATTTTCTTCTGCTAACAAATTTGACTTTACCTTCTCCAATATCCTTTTACTTTCACATCTTGTTGAAACTATTATTGAAAATAAAGACTCAAGCGCTTCATCCAATTCATCATTAATTATAATATAGTCATATTCTTCCAAAATAGAGGGTTCCATCTCTTCTCTCGCACGTTTAAGCCTTTTATCGATATCGATATCCCCATCACTACTTCTTTCAATCAACCTCCGCTCCAGTACCTTGAGAGCAGGAGGCAAAACAAAACAAAAGACAGCCTCAGGATATTTTTTTCTTATTTGACTAGCCCCTTGTACATCTATGTCAAGAAGTAGATCTACACCTGAGACCCGCGCATTCTCGAACTCATCCACCGGGGTTCCATACAAATTGCCGTGCACCAGGGCATGTTCGATAAAACGTTCCTCATGAACCATCTTTTTAAATTCCGCCTCAGAGATAAATTTATAATCCTGCCCGTCAACCTCGCCGTCTCTGGGCTTTCTAGTTGTACAAGATACTGAGAATCTCAGATTATCGAGCTTACCCAAAACACTTTTTGCAAGTGTAGTTTTTCCACCCCCTGAAGGGCCTGAAACTATAAATGGAATTCCTTGTCTCATATTTAATCCACTTAATTCCTTTTTAAGCAGGATATCCTGCTTATGCTGAATCTACTGAAAATTTTAACTTATTATTAATTTTAGGACACTTATTGATATTTTTCAATAAAGATGGGAGGTTGGCATCAGATTATTTTTGTGATTTATTAATCTCATCAACCACTTTTTTAACATCCTGTGACCTATCTTTGTTTAAAACTAAAATTGAATCCCCTGACTCTACAACAACCAAGTCTTCTACACCAACCAGCGCTATTAGCTTATCCGCACCAAAGACTAAACACCCGGAGGAATCAATAGAAACAGCGTTACCTCGAACAATGTTTTCACTCTCATCGCTCCTCAAATATTCATCAAGCGCTTTCCAGCTCCCTACATCGCTCCATGGAAAACTAATAGGTACAACAAGAGTATTTTCAGAATGCTCTAATATTAACTTATCTATCGACCCGCCAGGTATCCCGCCATAGAACTTAGAGACAGCATCCGCCTCGGATAAGCTGCCAATATTATTTAAAATTTCATCAAAATGATTATACCACTCCGGGAGAATGTCGGAGAATGCGGAAATGATGGACGAGGTCTTCCATATGAATATGCCGCTATTCCAATAATATCCTCCCTGGGCTATAAAATGAACCGCAGTCTTCAAATCAGGCTTTTCCGTAAACCTTTCAACTCTGAATGCGCTGTAGTTCTCCGATGAGGCGAGCGTATCATCTGTTCCTTTAATATAACCATAACCCGTCTCAGGCATGGCAGGTGTAACGCCCAGAGCTACTAAGGGGCATTCACCGTTATCCAGCCTTGTCTCAGCTACATTCGCTGCAAAACCAAGAGCTTCCCTAAATTCTTTGCCATCCCCCACCNCATGATCCGCCGGCAGTACGACCGTTACAGAGTCGTCATTAACTTTTTTAATTTTGAGAGTTCCGTAAGCAATACACGGGG
>JGI24023J19991_10001516_pt1 | contig 17629 bp, 14 predicted proteins | sample Cruoilmetagenom1_FD_19991 | JGI IMG/M metagenome (IMG submission 19991) | reverse complement strand
TGTTCTGAAGCGATAAAGAAGATACTAAACTAAGTATGGGCTCATAGCCCATACTTTTAGTATTTATACGTCTGTATTTCCACAGTGACCACATACTTTAGCAGCAACTGGGATGTCCATCGCACATTCGCCACATACTTTTGTTGTTGGTGCTTCTTCTGCTTCTGGCTCTTCAGCTTTAAGTTTGTTATATGCTTTGATACCCATAAACATCACAAAACCTAGGATCAAAAATGAGATAGTATCATTGATAAATATACCATATTTGATAGCTGGTGCACCTGCTTTATCTAATGCTTCCATAGCCGCATACTCTTTACCGTCAAGTGCAACGAAAAGTTGAGAAAAGTCAACACCACCAAGTAACATACCCACTGGAGGCATGATCACATTTGCGACCAATGACTTTACCAATGTAGCAAACGCAGCCCCAAAAATGAAACCTACAGCCATATCTATCATATTTCCCTTGATGAGAAATTCTTTAAACTCTTTTAACATTCTTATTCCTTTTATATTTTAAGATAAAAAATTATAATATAAAATTTGGGAGAAAAGCTTAATAAGGAGATAGCATCTATGGTATCTTCATATGGTTATGAAGATACCTAGATAACTGTTATTTTAAATGACGATTTCTAGCGGCTAGCACTGTTAAGACAAATAATCCTGCCACTGCATAATAGATCCACATAGGGATAGGTACAGGGTCACCTGCTGCGTACGAGTGAAGTCCTGAGAGGTAGTAGTTTACCCCAAAGTATGTCATGAGTACCGATGAGTATGCCCATGTCGTTGCTGCATTGTAGATGAAGTTTGATTTAAGTGCTGGTATGAAACGTAAGTGTAGTACCGTCGCATACACTAAGATACCTACTGCTGCCCATGTTTCTTTGGCATCCCAACCCCAGTAGCGTCCCCATGATTCGTTTGCCCATACACCACCTAAGAAGTTTCCTATGGTAAGTAAAAAGATCCCTACAATAAGTGACATCTCAGAAAGATTTGTAAGCTCTTTGATCGAACGGTCGATGTTCTCATGCCCAGCTTTCCCTCTCATAATATAAAGGATAAGCACCAAGAGTGCGAGGATTGACCCAAGTCCAAGGAAACCATCTCCAGAGATAATAGTCGCTACGTGTATCATAAGCCAGTATGATTTAAGTACAGGCACAAGCGTTGTAATCTCAGGATTGATAAAACTCATATGTGCCACACCCATCGTCACCCCTGCCAAAATGGCAGTACCTGCCAAGGCAAAAGGGGATTTTCTAGCAAGTAGCATCCCTGCAAATACTGTAGATGCAGCGATGAAAACTATGGATTCATAAGCATTTGACCATGGTGCATGACCACCCACATACCAACGGATACCAAGTCCTACGATGTGCATAGCAAAGCCCACAAAAAGTACAGCCAATGCCGCACGCATGATCCACTTCATCGGGAAAGTAGGCTTAAGTACATTGATAAATGCAAAAATGAGCAGTACTAGACCCAAAAGCAGATAGATTGGCACAAGCTTACCAAAAAGTCCAAACTTGTTGTACTTTATCTCCATCTCTATGTGATTTTTGCTTGGGATCACTGCTGCACCAAACTTCTCTTGATATGCTCTTATACCTTTAAGTGCCAAGTCTGCGTTTGCCCAGTCACCTTTTTTGAGTCCCTGTCCTACCATCTGGAAATATACAGAGATACTCATCTGCACAGCTTCTGCATGCTCTTTAGCATACTCTTTCATAGCATCCATAGGAGCCATCCATTTGTTGTTTGCATCATGTGGTTTTGGGTAGATACGCAAGAGAGAACCTTGGTAAGCCATAAAGGCAACGTTAACTCTTTCATCTATCTTGATAAGTTCTTTGTCGTATTGTGTTTTTTCAAGAGGCTTTTTTTGACTCGCTTCAGTCACTGCCTTAAATATCTTATAGGCACTGTCTTTCTCTGAAAAGAAAGAAGAGAACTTCGCATACTTTGTATCCTCAGGAAGTCCTAAAGTCACAGCTATCTTTTTATGTCCTATCTTTATCATAGGAACATCTTGGTAAAGTGCTGGCTCCATAACCATCCCCAAGAACATCTGTGTGGGTTGCAGGTCATAAAGTGCTGAACGCCCTGTTATCTTCGCTACAACCTCATGAGCTACCGTATCCATAGGCTTCATACGCCCTTGGTGATCTTGTACAGCTATCTTTCCAAAATTCAGTGTGTGTTGCAAGTCATAAGCCTGCATACTTTTTAGTGTGGCTGCATCAACTACTGGAGAGGCTGCATACGTACTCTGTGTGTTAAACGCCAAAAGAAGTGCAAAGGCCAAAGCCATAGGCGTAGCCTGTAATTTCCTTGCCCCTTTGAGTAACTTTTGGAAACGCCCGCTTGGTGCAAAAAGTGACCATAACATACCGATGGTCATCAACATATAACCTATATAGGTAGGCCATGTTCCTGGGTCATGGTTCACTGAAAGTACTGTACCTTTTTCATCTGGATCATATGAAGACTGGAAAAAACGGTAGTTTCTGTGGTCTAAGATGTGGTTCATATAGATGTCGTAAGGCATGTTAATGTTTTGCTCTTTATCTATAAGTGTCACATCTGATGCATAAGATGCAGGTGTCATAGACCCTGGGTAACGCTCAAGTTTAAAGTCATCAAGCTGGATGGAGAAAGGTAACTTTATGATCTTTGCTCCTACACTGATATCGATATCGACACCATTTAACTTCAGATGTTTAACTGCACCAACCCTACCTTGATATGGTTTTGTTTCTATGATGGCACTTTTATCTCCTACAGAGACTTTCCATTGCATATATTCTGGTTTTCTACTCTGTGCTTTAATGTCATCAGAGCCAAGTTTTAACACTGCTTTTTCGTGAATATCTTTTAAGACCACTGCGTTTGAGCCAAACTGGTAGAGCATACGGTTTTGAAAAGTATTTTCACCACCTTCTAATTCACCTGATTCTCTGTTATTCATGTTGAGTGTTTTAAGGATAAAAGGAAAGTCTACTTTAAGTCCCTCTGTCCCCTCTTTGATGAAGAAAGTAGGCTTATCTGTTCTTGGTTTTATATCATATCCTACATAGAAAGAACCAAAATCTTTTGTATCACCTTTTGACAAATAGTGTATCTGCCCTTGCTTCCCGGTAGATATCTTCAGTTCTAAGATTTTTTTACCTTCTTCAGAGGCAACGACTTGCTGCTGAAAGGTTGGAAGGTATTTTAAAAGTTCTATTTCTACTTTTTTATCACCTACACTTACACTTTCATTGAGGCTATTGCCTGTCATCGATGAGAAGTAAAGCTCTTTTTCTGCAAATACTTTTTCTTTACCTTGTGTAGCATGTACTTGCAGTACTTTAGTAGCTGAAACCATCGTGTTACTTGTGGCTCCTTCACGGATGGGCATTATCCCTTCATAACCGATGTATCTTGTGATAGCTGCACCGATGGCGATGACCAAAAAGGACATGTGAAAAAGAAAAACCGCAGGCTTCGACTTCCACGTTTTGTTTTTGATGATCTGATAGACCACTATGGAAATAAAGTAAGCCAAAAACACTTCAAGCCATTTCGCTTTATAGACCAAAGCCTGTGCTGTCTGCGTTCCATAATCGTTCTCTATAAATGTCGCCACACCTGCTATAGCAGCAAACAGAAACAACATCAGCACTGCCATTTTCATGGAAAAAATAGTTTTCATACCTTAAAATCCTTCTAAATAATTAGAAAGATTATATCTGATGTTTACTAACTGAGTATTAATCTCAATTAATTATGGCATATTCGTAACGACATACGCTCAAATGTTACCTACAACTCCATCACTAAACGAAACCCGATAAAATAATTTTTACCACCAGAACCAAGATTAATACGCGAGGTACAAGAACATTTTTCCTCATCCCCATTGTAAGAGCCACCACGAAGCACCCTACCTTTTTCGCTAGCTACTCCATAAGCAGAACCATCACAGGGTGCATCACTATAGTCTTCAGCATATCTGTCCAAACACCATTCCCAGACATTACCATGCATGTCATACAGTCCCCATGCATTTGGCTTTTTAGTACCCACATTATGTGTCAGCCCTTCTGAGTTTGCTGTATACCAGGCATACTCACCTAGCATCATCTCATCATCGCCAAAGCAAAATCTACCTTGTGAGCCAGCACGACAGGCATACTCCCATTCTGCTTCAGTGGGTAATCTAAACTTTTTCCCCTCACGCTCACTCTTCCAGTTTGCATAAGCGATAGCATCTGTCCAACGTACCCTACGCACTGGTACATCAAAGCCCAAATGTTCATGCCTCTCTTCAGGCACAACAGCACCCGTAGCCTGAGCAAAAAGCATATAGTCTTCCACTGTCACAAGATATTTGGACATCGCTACATCATAGTCTATAGTCACTTCGTGGCGAGGCTTTTCTCGGTCTCTTGCACCTTCATCATCTGTTCCCATAAAGAAACTTCCTCTTGGTAGTTGTATATAATTATTGTTTAACACTATTTCAATTCCCCCCAACTATCACCCACACTCACAGAACACTCTAAAGGCACTTCAAGTTCTAACACATTTTCCATCGTATGCACAAAACGTTTAGTTATCTCTTCTACTTTCTCTTCTTTGATTTCAAAAATAAGTTCATCGTGGATTTGTAGAAGCATAAAAGCATCAAGATTTTCATCGTGTATCATAGAGTCTATTTGATTCATGGAGAGTTTCATGAGGTCAGCGGCAGATCCTTGGAAAACAGTGTTGACTGATTCACGTTGGTAGGCTGCTTTTTGCATGCCGTTGGCTGCTTCATAGTCAAAGATACGTCTTCTTTTGAGTATGGTCTCTACATACCCGTCTATCTTCATACGCTCTTGTATACCTTCTAAGAAATTCTTCACTGTAGGGAATGATGCAAAGTAGTTAGCGATGATATCTTTGGCTTCACCTGAACTTATCCCTATTTCATCTGAGAGTTTTTTAGGTCCCATCCCATAGAGTAGTCCAAAGTTCACAGATTTGGCAAAACTTCTCTTCTCTTTGGCTTCTTCTTCTCCAAACAAGATGGTAGAAGTTGCCAAGTGGATGTCCACGCCATCATTAAACGCTTTAAGAAGTGCAGCATCTTTAGAAAAGTGTGCAAGCAGACGTAACTCTATTTGGGAGTAGTCAATACTCACGAGTTTATACCCCTCTTTAGCTACAAATGCTTCACGTACTGAACGCCCTAATTTAGAACGCACAGGAATGTTCTGTAAGTTAGGGTCACGTGAGCTTAAACGCCCTGTGGCTGTACCTGTCTGACCAAAACTCGTGTAGATACGAGAGTGCTCATCTGCTTTAGCTAGTTTTAAAAGAGGGTCAACATAGGTTGAGAGTATCTTTTGGTATTCACGGTACTCAAGTATCTTAGGGATGATGTCATGTTCATCTTTTAGTGAAGTGAGTACAGCTTCATTTGTACTGTAACCTGTTTTTGTTTTTTTGCCACCTTGGAGGCCTATCTGCTGGAAGAGCACTACACCCAGTTGTTGTGTAGACTTGATGTTGAACTCTGAACCTGCAAGGGTGTAGATCTCACTGGTTAATGTCGCTAGAGCATCACTTAGCTTCTTTTGCAGCTCCATAAGTTTTTCAGGTGCAACTTTAATCCCTAAACGTTCCATACGCAAGAGTACATTCATAAATGGATACTCTACATTTTTCGCCTCTTTGAGTAAAGGTGTAAGTGAAGAGAGTTCCATTTTCTTTTTTATAGCCCCATAAAGCATGAATGTCATCCAAGCATCTTCTGCGGCATAAAAAGTCGCATCTGGTATAGCCACTGCTGAAAAGTCCTCCCCCTTTTTAACCATCTCTTTAAACGGTTTCATCTCATACTTAAAGTACTGTTTTGCCAAAGTATCTAACCCTACTTTAGACCCTGGGTTAGAGAGCCATGCCATGATCATCGTATCGGCAAAAGGAATCACTGGTTTCATATCATACTGGTTAGCAAGCAGCGAGAAGTCAAACTTCAGGTTTTGTCCTACAATGTTGTATTTCATCAACTTTTTGAGTGATACCAATGCATCATCTAAACTCACTTGATCTTCTACACCCAAGTAACTATGCCCTACTGGTACATAATAGGCTTTTTCTCTATCAAGACAAAAAGAGAAACCAACCATTTTAGCTACTTTGGTGTCCAGCCCTGTGGTTTCTGTATCAAATGCTATAATAGTGTCTTTTTCTATACTATCCACCACAGCATCTAATTTCTCTTTTGTATCTAAAGTTATCGCTTCAAAAGTAAGTGTAGGCTTGGGGGGTGCCTCATACGGTTCACACACCACCTCTTCCATCCCTACTTTGGCTTTACGTATGGCTTGTTTCATCTCATACTGTTCAAACTCTTCAAGTAAACATGAAAGATAGTTCTTATCTTCAAACACAAAACTCTCTACATCCACATCTTTAAAGACATCAGTACGCATCGTAACAAGCTCACGAGAGACAAAAGCACTCTCTTTACTCTCTAAAAGAAGTTTTTGTATACGTGGCGTACCACAGTTTTCGATGTCATCATAGATGGCTTCAAGTGTATGGTACTTGTTTATGAGTTTTGAAGCCCCTACTTTTCCTATGCCTTTGACACCGGGTACATTGTCTGAACTGTCTCCCAGAATGGCTTGAAAGTTGATGAAGTCTTTAGGGTACACACCAAACTTATCTACACAGGCCTGTTCATCTACTTCTTGTTTTTTTACAGAATCATACATCACCACTACACCATCATCGATCATCTGATAAAGATCTTTATCATGTGAAACAATACGGACTTTCATGCCCTTTTCTCTAGCAAATTTTGTCACAGTCGTGATGACATCATCAGCCTCAAACCCTTCACGTGAAAGGTTTGCAAAACCCATTTGATCTATCCACTCTATAGCAACGGGGAGTTGTTTCACCAAATCATCAGGTGCTGCGTCACGGTTGGCTTTGTACTCTGGGTAAATGTCATTACGAAACGTTTTGCCTTTAGCATCTAGTGCAAAGACCAAGTAGTCTGTACTATGGTCACGGTGTAGGGAGTCTACAAGATTCGCAAAACCAGTGAGTAGTCCTGTAGGAAAACCTTCAGTATTACGTAAAGGAGGGAGTGCAAAGTAAGAACGAAAGAAGAAGCCAAATGTATCTATAATTGTGATAGTTTTCAATGAGTAGCCTGATTTTTTGTTTATTTTAACCTATTAGCAATTAGATGTTGCTCATGTAAAAAATAGTATTTAACTTTTTTTGACTTTTTTATGTTAAAATCATGTATTATTTAACTAAAACACTATAATTTAAGCAAAAGGTACATATATATGGCAAACGATAAATTTAATAACTCACACGTTACCTATGCACCAAAAGAAAAAAGACTAACAAATGAAAGTGATGAGTTTTCTAAACAAGAAATAACCTATGACAGTACTCCACTCATTTTCCCAGCAGGGTTTGAAAAGTTATTTTTACTTCTGTATTTTATATCTTTACCCTATATCGCAGGTCTTATGTTTCTTTTCTTCTATGTAGGAGAAGGAAAAACAGAACTGTTCTTGTCACTCAATGAAGAATCGTCATTCATTCTTACTTGGGCGATAGGTTATGAGATACTTGCAGCACTTACACTTCTATTTATCATCAAAGCAGCGATCAGTTTTAGTGTACAAAACGCTAAAAAAGGTGCAAGGCGAGATTTCAGAAGACCTTAAGCCTTCAACTCTTTTTCCAGATACTCTCCCGTATACGACCCTGTCTTTTTATATTCACTTGCTAGCTTTTCAGGACTTCCCGTAGCGATGATGAGTCCACCCTTATTTCCACCTTCTGGCCCCATATCTATGATGTAGTCTGCATTTTTAACCATATCAAGATTATGTTCTATGACCACCACTGAGTTGCCAAGTTCAACTAAATGGTGTAGCACACCTGTAAGTCTGTCCACATCTGCAAAATGCAGTCCAGTCGTAGGTTCATCCAATATGTATAAAGGTTTGACCTGTGTCTTTACGACTCAGTTCTTTACTGAGTTTGATACGCTGTGCTTCTCCACCAGAGAGTGTGGTAGCATTTTGTCCTAAAGTAATGTAGTCAAGTCCTACATCAGTGAGTGTTTTTAACTTTACGGCTATCATCGGAATGGCTTTAAAGAATTCCAGGGCTTCCCCTACAGACATACCAAGTACATCGGCTATAGACTTACCTTTGTACTTTACTTCAAGGGTTTGTGCGTTGTATCTTGCTCCTTCACACACATCACAACTTACAAGTACATCAGGTAAAAAGTGCATCTCTATCTTTATCTGCCCATCACCTTGACATTTCTCACAGCGTCCGCCTTTGACGTTAAAGGAGAAACGCCCTATCTTGTAGCCACGAAGTTCTGCTTCTTTTGTCTGAGCAAAAAGCTTTCGTATCTCATCCATGATACCCGTATAGGTAGCAGGGTTAGAACGTGGTGTTCTTCCTATGGGACTTTGGTCTAGGTAGATGACTTTATCAACTTTCTCTAAGCCTGTGATCTCTACACCTTCTACCTTGTTTACTTTTTTTGCACGGTTGAGTAATTCACGTGCTACTGGCAGTAAGGTTTGCAGTATAAGTGATGACTTACCAGACCCACTCACCCCCGTCACACAAACAAAGTTCTTTAGTGGTATCTTGGCATCAAGTTTTTCTATGTTGTTAAGTGTGACATTTTTGATCTCTATCCACTCTTCTTGAGGGTTATCATGAGTATAAGTGATCTCTTTTCTACCATACATGTAGTCAGCCGTAAGCGTTTTTACTTTGGCCAACTTTTTAGCATCCCCTGAGAAGACAACTTCTCCACCAAACTCTCCAGCCCCAGGGCCGATGTCTATGATGTAGTCTGCGGCTAAGATGGTCTCTTTATCATGTTCTACTACGATGACAGAGTTACCCTTGTCACGCAACGAGTTTAGTGTACGGATAAGCTTCATCGTATCTCGTTCATGCAGACCGATACTTGGTTCATCAAGTACATACATCACACCTGTCAGTCCAGAACCTATCTGTGAAGCGATACGTATACGCTGTGCTTCTCCTCCAGAGATACTTCTAGCATCACGGTTCAGAGTAATGTACCCTAGCCCAACATCATGTAAAAAATAGAGTCTTTCATATAACTCTTTAAGTATAGACTCTGCTATCATCTTTTGTTGTTCAGTAAGATGAGAAAAAGAGTTTTTATCTGCAAAATACGCATATGATTTCTCAATAGGCATAGAGATAATATCTGCGATATTTTTTCCTTCTATCTTTACAGCTAAAGAGCGTGGACGAAGTCTATGTCCATCACATTTGTCACAGACTTTTTCAGTCATATATTCAGAAAGGTCTTTTTCATCTTTGAACATGTCATGGGCAAACTTTACCACACCTGGCCATTCACGTTTAAGCTTGTGACGTTTCCATGTAAAGTCCACGGTGCCACCATTACCATAAAGTATGGCTTTTTGTTGATGTGTTTCGAGTTCACCATAGGGTACTTTGATATCAATGTCATTCTGTTCACAAAAGGCGTTAAGAAACTTTGTATAGTAACTTTTGTTAAAACCATACATGATTTTAACAGCGCCTTTGTCGATGCTAAGCGCTGAGTCTATCACCTTTTTTAAGTCTATCGCATACCGGATACCAAGGCCATCACAAGTAGGACATGCACCCTTAGGAGAGTTAAACGAAAAACTCACAGGCTCTAACTCTTCAAAGCTCAACTTACAGTCAAAACAAGCCAAATGTTCTGAATAATGCATATGCTGACGTTCAAAGTCTACTTCTTCGTAGTTCAGCACCTCTATCTCAAGCTCTCCGTAAGACTCTTTCAATGCTTTTTCAACATCTTGTCCGATACGATCACGACTTTCTTCTTTTACCACTACTCTATCTACCACCACTTTAATGGTGTGTTTTTTAGTCTTAGAAAGTTCTATCTCATCGTCTAGGCGTACCATCACACCATCGATCATAGCCCGTACATAACCTTTATGTCTTAAAGACTCAAGCATATCTGTAAATGTACCCTTTTTCTCTTTTACCAGTGGTGCCATAATGATAAGCTTCGCCCCATCAGGTAGCTTAAGCACCTCTTCGATGATGTCCGAAGCAGACATAGAAGAAATGGGTTTGCCACATTCATGACAATGCTGTTCTCCCACACGGGAAAAAAGTAGTCTAAGGTAGTCATATATTTCGGTGATGGTTCCCACCGTAGAACGAGGGTTTTTAGAGGTAGTCTTCTGATCGATAGCTATCGCAGGCGTGAGACCCTCTATCTTGTCCACATCAGGTTTTCCTACTCGTCCTAAAAACTGTCTTGCATAAGAAGAGAGTGATTCTATGTAGCGTCTCTGCCCTTCAGCGTAGAGTGTTGAAAAAGCTAATGTAGACTTACCCGACCCAGAAATGCCTGTGACTACCACTAGCTTATTTTTAGGGATGCTTATGTCTATATTTTTTAAGTTATTTTCTTTTGCACCATATACATGTATCATATCTTGTTTTATTGCCATTATTTTTCCAGTTTCTAATTTCTAATTTCTAATTTCTAATTTTATCATAGCCACATCTTTTTTACCAACATACCCAAAGCAAATACATATAAGGCTAAAAGCGCCATCTTATGTTTTTTAGAAGTGGTATGGTCTTTTAACCATATACCTAATGCTACTCCTAGCAAAGATGCCCCTGCAACTACTAATCCATTAGAGAAATCTATGGTACCTGAGCTCAACCTGCTTATCATTCCTGCTATAGAAGAGAAGACCACAAAAAACAACCCAGCACTCACTGCTTTCTTTAAAGGGTAATGAAGTAATCCAACCAAAAGTGGTGTCAAAATGATAGACCCACCGATACCCAATGTAATAGAGAAGATACCTATGCCTACACCTATAAAAAAGAGTAACATTTTATTGAGTGATTTTGTCTGTGCATCATCTTCGTGATTTTTGGAGAAAAAGAGTCTAAAAAGTGCAAAAATAAGTAAACCTAAAAAAGTAAACTGTAACACCGTGTCGGAGAGAAAGTGTGTCACATACCCACCGATGTACCCACCTAAAAAACCACCTAAACCTACAAAGATCCCCTCACCTACAACAAGAGAACCTTTTTTATAATTCAGATAAGAACCGTAGATAGAAGAAAATACCATCTGTACAATAGAAATACCAATAGCCACTTTTACATCAAATCCAAGAACAAGAAGTACAGGTACAAGTATCATACCCCCGCCTATACCAAAAAATCCTGACATGATACCAATGAAGATACCGACAAGTATGAGCTCTATAACCATAATGACTCCAAAAATTAACTTGGCAGTATACCATCATTTTAGACATAACCATGTTAGTAAAATAGATATAACTAAACAAAACATAGTTTTTGAATAAATTTAGATGTTATATGTATTAAAGCAACATCTAAGAGAATAATTTTGATATACTAATACATTAAGAAGTCTAAGGGAGTGGCATCAATATGGGACGTATCAGACAAATAACTTCAACTATTTTTATGGTCTTAAGTGCCTTTTTACTCATCACTATCATATATTTATCTCTACAGATCATAGAACAAGGAAAGACTGCCCGATTATATAAAAATGACTATGCAGAACTTCACTCAGCACAATATGGTATGTTTAACTCTTCAGTATGGACAAGAAAAATCACGGACATTGTAGATAAGAAAATAGAAAACTTTGACTTAAATACGAACAACAGAGAAGAGATAAAAGGGTATATCGAAACGATTATTGATACACTTATCATTGAGGCAGACCGAGCGCTTCGAGAGCATAACAAGGGTAAAAGAGGTTTTTTTGATAGCATACTTGGATCAACTAAACAGATGATCACTGACTCTATAGTAGATATCAATGCATTGCGTAAGCGTGTACCTGAATTTACCAATGCTGTAATGGCAGAAGTAGAAAAACCTGAAAATCAAGCAAGAGCTAAAAAAGTCATCAGAGAAAAATTAAAACAGTTTATGCAAGAAAAGATACAAGACAAAACGGACATGAGTCTGTACACAGCTGTTTTAGAGAACTATAAAGCCCCTGACCTTGAAACATGTACTACCATCTTAGATACAAACATACAACATATTGCAAAAGAAATAAATGATACCATGGCTTGGATACTTGGACTTTCTGCCCTACTTATCCTTTTTATCGTATTGCAAGGCACACTCAATAGTATCTCTCTGTTTCTACTCTCAGGAACAACCATCAGTCTTCTTCTTACAGGGATATTTTTGCCTATGCTAGATATAGAAGCTAAAATATCAAAACTCTATTTCACCATACTAGAGCATGATGTCATTTTTGAAAACCAAATACTCTTTTTTCAAAGTAAAAGTATCTCTGATCTAGTGAGGCTGCTTCTTGACTCTGGTGAAGCCAAGATGATACTGGTTGGCGTACTTTTAGTAATGTTTAGTATTATCTTCCCAAGTCTCAAGCTGATATTTACATACCTACACTTCTACAGTAGAAGTTTCTTAGGTAACAACGCTGTCACACGCTTTTTTGCTTTACGTTCAACAAAATGGTCTATGGCAGATGTGATGGTTGTTTCTATCTTTATGGCTTACCTTGGACTTGATGGGGTTGTCAACAATGAACTAAAACTTCTAGAAGCACGTAGCGACCCTATCAACATCATCACAACCAATGGCACACATTTGGAAGTAGGATTTTTCTTATTTTTAGGTTTTGTTTTGACAAGTTTTGTACTCTCCTTACTGGTAGAAAGTGCTCGTAATAAAAAGGTCTAACCCTACAGTATGAAAGATTGAGAAAAAAATGCTTCAATAACTTCTCTCATCTCTTTTGGATCTTCTATACGATTGACTTCATTTCTAAATGCAGAAGCCCCCTGATAGCCTGCTTTAGAATAGGAGTGCAGGTTCTTTCTAAAGACGATAGCGCCATACTTATCATAATGTTTTATCATCTGGTCAAAGTGTTCTAAAACAACTTCTTTGATGAGTTCAGGTGTCGGTTGTTCCATACCTTCTTTGATCTGCTTAAATATCCAAGGGTTACCTACTGCTGCTCGTCCTATCATCACGCCATCAGCACCTGTGTGTTCTAGTACCCATTTTGCTTTTGCAGGAGAATCGATGTCTCCGTTGGCAATAACAGGGATCTTAATGGCTTGTTTTATCTCTCTAATGGCATCATAGTCTACAGCTGCCTTGTAACGTCCGGCTCGCGTGCGTCCATGCACCGCAATGTAGTCTACCCCAGCATCTTCAGCCAGCTTTGCTATCTCTACATGGTTTTTCTCATTAAAGCCAAGACGCATTTTCATAGAAGTGTACTCTTTGTTTGAGTGTTTTTTAATGGTCTCTATGACTTTAGCCATCTGTGGCAGGTCGGTAAGCAAAGAAGACCCCTGCAGATTGTTTACCACTTTAGGTGCAGGACAGCCACAGTTTAAGTCTATGACAGAGACATCTTCTTGCTCATTTATGATCTCAACTGCTCCACGTATGACATCAAGGTCTGAACCTGCTATCTGTATGGCATAAGGGTCTTCTGTAGGGTTTTTCTCTAACATACGGTAGGTTTTTTTGGAGTGGTGTATCAGTGCGTTTGAACTTATCATTTCACTTACTGTAAGGTCTACACCAAACTTTTTCACAACAGAACGGAAAGGAAGGTCTGTAAAGCCCGCTAAAGGGGCAAGTACATAAAGAGGTGTAGAGAAGTCTAAAGTAGACATGCAGTCTTACAGAAACCTAGTTTCATTACAGACAGTAGGAATGTCTATGATATCTTCTAGCTTATATTTGGTATTTTCGCGTTTAAGGTGATAAAATGCTCTGAATTTTATAAATTCATCTTCTTCTTGTTCTTCAAGATAAATCCCAACTTGCTCGATTAATTCATATTCAAAGAGTAAGTAGAGGTATGCATTTTGTGCCTTGGTATTATCATCTTGGTAGCCATGAAACAAAGCAAGGTTTTCATCTGGTTTGAAGTACTTCTTAGTCACTTTTGCTATCGATATAAAATCTGCACACGAAAGTTTAAGTCCTTCAACAAAATCTGTGAGTATCTCTTTAGTGAGACCCATATCATCTTCTTGATTGACTCTTTTCAATAAAACCATGAAATTTTGTACATCAAATACTTTTACATATTTACGCGCTGTCTCAAAGTTTACTTTACGTGCAAATACTTCTAATGCTTCTTTTTGTACTTCTTCAGAATATTCTGAACCAGACCGCATCACTGTCTCAACAAATTTATCATCAGATTCTAAACAATTAAGTCTATTTTTCATGAGTATAGGGTTACCAAGCTTAAATATCTTAGCCATTTTTTCTTCTTTAAGATCAACAAACTCACCATTTTTAATCTTTTGTATGATGTTGACTACTTTAGCAAGACGTGGACTTAAGCCTTCAACATTATCTGAAATGGTAAGAGAAGATTTACTTAATAATACTGCAGAGCTGCCTATTTCATTCATAGCATATTTTTGGTCTTTAGGTTCATTGACCAATGACCAGTAGAGGGCATCTTCTAAAGTCTCTGTGTCTTTCTGCCATTTTTTAAGCTTAAAATAATTTCTCAAACCAAAAAAAAGCATATGTCCCACAGTAAATAAAAACAGAAGTAACATAGGTAGAACTACCCATAATGCGATAGGAAAATTGAAATTGATCCCCAAAACTTCTATAATGTAATGATTCGGATTGACAGTATATGCCAAGGCACCCATAATTGATATAAGTGCTAGTGCAGCAAAAGTATATAGACCAAGTTTCATTATGTATCCCTTTTAGTTTAGTACGGTACTAAGGCTGAAAAAGAAATCTATTGTTGTTCTTTTTCGTTAATCTCACGACATGTAATACAAAAACGTGCAAAGTTTTTTACTTCAAGACGTGCTTTACCTATAGGCTCTTCACACATCTCACATACGCCAAAAGTTCCTAGTTTTATTTTATCTAAAGCAAGTTCAATTTCGTTTAATTCTTTACGTTGTTGCACTAAAATAGCACTATCAACAATAGTTTCTGCAGATGCAGCCGCGTAATCACCTTCATCATTCAATTCTAGATCTCTCATTTCATTGAGCTCTAACATTGTACCTCTAAGGTTTTTGTCTATTTGCACTCTTCTGTCTAATAATTTGTTTTGAAACTCTTCTAACTCAACTGTTGTTAACATATTAACTCTTTCTGTATGTAGTAGTTTAACTATTTATGATAAGGGTGATTATGGTTAATAGCCAGACCTCTAAAGATCTGTTCTAGCAACACCACTTTCACTAACTTATGTGAAAGCGTTATTTTACCAAATGATATAGCATTATTACATTTGTTCAAAAAATCCCTCTCAAAGCCGTATGCACCGCCAATGAAGAGATTTACTTGTGCGGTATCCTTAAGCAGTTTTGCAAATTCATGACTGTCCACCTCTTTGGAAGAAGGATCTAAAGCGATATTAATACCTGTTTGCATATATTTTTCTAAAGCTTTTGTATATGATTTTTGTGCAGCTTCTGCAGAAATGTCATGTGCTTTGGTTATCTCTTTGTCAAACACTTCTATGACATCTACTTTGGCAAAGGGTTTGGCTATTTTTTTATAATGCTCTATTAAGCCTGCATATAAACTGTCTTTCCCTTTTTTATCTATGATAATCACATTTATCTTCATTTTATTGTTCTACTTTTGTTTCTAACTTGGCTTTAATTTTTTGTGCCAGTTGGTGTATGGACATCGCATAATAAGCGCTATGATTATACCTTGTGATCACAAAAAAGTTTTTTGCGCCATACCACAACTCATCATACATTTTTTTGTTGAGTTTGATCAAACGTACCTTGCCATTATAATCCCACTTTTCTCTAGGCTCTATCCCTTTAAGCTCTGAACGATTGTAGGTTCTTTTATATCCAGTTTTGTAGGCCCTAAAACGTGTACCATCATACTTTACACGCGTTGCCACAGGCTCACCTGCACGCCATCTGTTTTCCTTCAAGTAGTTTGCCACAGATGCAATGGCATCCCCTGCTTCTTGTAACCGTATATAGCCATCTGCATTAAAATCCACACCGTATGCTTCATAATTACTTGGCATAAACTGACCCAACCCTATAGCACCGGCATAAGAGCCAAATACATTTTTGGGGTTAAACTTTTGATTATGTGAGAGTTGTATAAATTTTTTCAGTTGCTTTTTGAAAAACTTGTTTCTTCTGTTTTTTTCAAATGCCAATGTTGTCAACGTATCAAATACAGGAAAGTTCCCTACATTTCCACCATACACTGTCTCTACACCTATGATAGCAGCTATATACTCTTTAGGCACACCATATCTTTTTTCAACTTTATCAAAAACATCTTGGTGTTTTTTGATAAAAGCCGCCCCTTGTCTCACACGTGAAGAGTTCACTTTAAGTTGACTGTACCTGTCCCATGCACCATACTTAGGATAAAGTTTTTTAAGTCTTGCTATCTGCTCTGGTGTACGATTTTTCTTTACTTTTGGTCTAAAAGCACGTAATGCTTTAGACTGAACCGTTACATCTTTAAAAAGTTTTTCAAGGTATACTTTTTCTAAACCATCTGTTTTAGACATTTCATCGATGAGCATCGCTACTTCCGTATTTTTAGTATAATCCTTTGCATATAAAGAAAACGATAGCATACACATTAATATTAGAACAAATTTCATCAAGCTATCCAAATTTTTTTGCTATTGTATCGATAATTTGATAAAAGGTAAAAAAATGGCCAAAATACTTTTTGTATGTTTAGCAAATATTTGTAGAAGCCCCTTAGCAGAAGGCATTGCAAAAGACATCAATGAAAAGAGAAAATTAGACTTTAGTATCGACTCTGCCGGGCTCAGTGGTCATCATGCAGGCGAACATCCCTGTGAAGACTCCCGTATCATAGCTCTTATGAACAAAATTGACATCTCCCAATATCGTTCTAGACAAGTGACAAGTGCAGATAAAGAGGTTTTTGACTACGTTGTAGCCATGGATGCATCCAATAAACAGAGATTGGAAGCATTAGGATTTAAAAATGTATATCTACTAGGTGATTTTAACCATTACCGTGGTGCTGATGTACCTGATCCTTACTTTTTTGATGAATTTGATGACCGTATTCGTAATGCCTATAGGATGATAGACCGATGTGTAAGAGATTTTATCCGTAAGATTGAAAAGAACAGACTTACATCCTCTGCATAACTAGCGTTTATAGTAAGAGACGATACTCGCTTTTTCAATCGTGTGTGCATTGATCTGATACCCCACTATAGGTGCGTTGGTTTTGGACTCTACAGGCAAAGTTTCAACATCTAGCGCATGCACAGTAAAAATGTATTGATGAGCCTTGTCACCTTCTGGTGGACATGCCCCTCCAAATCCAAGCGTACCATAGTCATTGACTATTTCCAGTACACCTTTGGGTACGCTACCCGCTTCTATCTTCTCTATGTTCGCAGGTATATTGACCGCAAGCCAATGCCACCATCCGCTGCCTGTAGGAGCATCAGGGTCATACACAGTCACAGCAAAACTCTTCGTAC
>JGI24023J19991_10001514_pt1 | contig 17643 bp, 17 predicted proteins | sample Cruoilmetagenom1_FD_19991 | JGI IMG/M metagenome (IMG submission 19991) | reverse complement strand
TTAGTTTTGCTTAAATGGTTTACATTGCCAATAATAGCCTCAATCGTTGCGATAACGTGTGTTCCTGTAACCCCACAGTAGCAACCTTCAACTCAGTAATCGGCTGAAAGTGTGTACATTCAATGTGGCAATATTAGGTAAACATTTAACCTGAGTTTTCAAATCCAGTCAGTATATATTTTTGGTTGCTTTGATTTCTTCAACTAATGTATCAGTAATTAAATCGTATCCCCGTACCAATACCCCAATCGTAGGGCCTATCAGCACCGATACCAACCAAACCATCCACATATACACCCACGCTCTTATTGATACTCTTGCCAAACTGCAATTCGGCAGTAGCCGGAACTGCTTGATCATGCTCCCAATCGATGGGAACTTTAGCGTCCAGTTTGAGCCACATCTGTTTTGGCAGGGGCTTCATTGCAATGAGACGAAAGGCTGTCATACTTACGTCTTCACCGCTATAATCGAAGAAGTGCTGCACTAAAGGAATCCACATAGTGCCTCCAATCCCCATTGCAATACCGGCAAGCGGTGCTAATTGATCAGATCCTGACCCAATACCTTTATCCTGCTCACCTAAATCTACAATCCAGTCCAACCCTAATGCAACACGGTATTTCACATCCCTCCAAGCACCATCTGTAGGGAAGTAAATGCCTTTTAATGTAGCTGATTCTAAGTTATTTTCGCTATCACCTGAGACATCGGTCTCCCAATAATGGAGTTCATACTTGATCTTCAGATTATCAAGAGCCATAAACGCACCATCAATGAAAAGATCATTTACTCGCCCGTTGTCCAGATCCAGATATTGATACCTTAAGTCAGTATTTTTGACCTTTGCCAAAGGGTTACTCGCGTTTTCTTCACCGGTCGCATTGGAAGTAAGAAGCAAAGAGATTAGGAGTAGCTGAATGGCAACATAAATGAATGCTGTTCGGCATCTAAAGTTTAATGGCTGGTACATGGGGGGCCTCGTTAATGTGTTTTTTGGTTAACACTAATCGTAAAAAATATGATAATTACTGAAGCCTCCCTTATAAAATGAAAAAGGTGGGGGCATGTGTATTCGACAAGATACAGGAACAATTTATAAAGCTGGATTATTTGAGAAAGTAAAAACTTTGGTAAGGCAATATCAATGATCACACTCATCTGCGGTAATTAGACACCTAATTGTACTGCAGATGAGCGCTTTGCTTACATCTTTATTGCTGGGATGGTTGCCAGGACATAAAGGTTGCGACCGTTTCCTTTGATTCAGGGCGTAAATTTTCAATGCCCTCATACGGTTTTCCTTTACCAAGCTTTGCATGTGGGTATTTTCCAATCGTCATCATGTGGCGTTTGATCATATCCTGGAAGCTTGCTGCCGACCAGAGCGCTTGCCCAATATGCGCATTTTCCTCTCGTGGATCACGATAAACATTGAAAACGGGAGCGGCTGCACCTGGCACTCCGGGAGCAGGCACGTGCATTTTGAACTCTTGTTTAACGATCGATCGTAACACCTCGTTTTCATAGATATAGACATAGTCTCGCCGCCCGTGATGTTCACCGTTCAGTAAAAGAGCGGTTTGGTCGATTCCATCGATTACTCGATCACGTGGGATATATTGCTCTGCCTGTGCTACACGCGCAAAGGTACTAAACAAATCTGAAACATGGACAATGTCACCAGCAGCACTACCCGCTTCGATAACTCCAGGCCATCGTGCAAATGCATCAACTCTGACACCACCTTCGAGATGATTGGTCTTGCCACCTCTATAGATCAGTTGGGAAAGTCCAGATGTACCTTCATAATGATACATCAGACCGTTATCAGCCATCAATACCAATAGAGTGTTATCAGCAAGACCAAGTCGTTCGACCTCATCAAATATTTGGCCAAGCCATCCATCAAGTAGTTGCAGCTTCTCTGCCATAAAGCCGCCATTAGCAGAAAGGTTCTGTTCCTGGTCATGAACAAAGTTGAGAGGGTACAAGGGCCAATATTGCAAAAAGAAAGGTTTATCTTGTTTTGCCAGAATCTGGAGTTGTTCGATCGTCTGTTGCTGATAACGCTCATTCATCTTGACATAGTGAGCCTGGGAAAAATGTTCTCCGGGCTTTAAATCAACCTCATGTGCCATTTCACCTTTTTTTGCTTCGAGCCCGGTAACTAATCCTTTTGGCTTAAACTTATGGTCGACTGCGAACTCACCAGATTGGGTTTTGTGGTGCCAGCCAAGCATGTTATTTGCATCAGCAGTTTCCTTCGTCATCAATGCAAGCTGTACCTGCTGATGGGCCGGGAAAGCAGCAAAATCAAACCCCTGATTATGAGGGTACGATTCCTCAATATCTCCCTGATGCCATTTACCAATGTGAGAAGTGTTATAACCGGCTTCAGATAGAATCTCTGCAATTGTCACTTCTTCTTTGGCAAGACCCTCTCCAACGAGCGCTACCTTAACCTCTTTGAGACCGGTCCGAACCGGGTGCCGCCCAGTAAGCATGGCGGTACGCGTTGGAGTACAGGATGGTTCGGTATACATCCGCATCAACGACAGGCCTTCTGTTGCAAGTTTGTTGATCTCTGGGGTTTTTATTCCCATGACGTAGTTCATGGCCCGGTTCCCCATTTGGCCAAAGCTTACGTCGTCAATCAAAACATAGAGGATGTTTGGTCGTTTACCACCGTTTTTTTTGCGTATTTCGGCCAATTTTGCATCGATATCCTTGTCTTCGGCAGCCCATTTTTCACCGTACTGGGCCTCAAGGAACTGGTATTCACCGTCGTGTATGATTGCATTATCTGCGCTCATTACTGGAATTGAACCGCCCCCAGTCATCAAAACTGCAGCAACGCAAATTATCATTTTTTTATTTACAATTCCCAACATGTTATATCTCCCTTAAGTTTTTTACAGTATCTACCATTTGAAATTGAGTCCTAATACAGGGCCATGGATTGTTGCATCAAAATTGAAATAATCTTTGCCGCTACCATCCTCATAGTCCACATCAAGGGCTCGATAGCCTGCAATAAATGAAGCATATTTCCAGGGTTGCCACTCTACCAACCCAAGAGCATGTCAGGAAAATTCTGATCCAATATCAAATCCACCAATATCACCACGTGCAATGAGTGACCATCCATCAGCGAATCCCCACATCCAGCGTATACCTATAAGTGGGTCAGCCCAATCCTGACTATCATCCAAGAGTGTCGGCCCACCAGCAATTGAAACCGTATTCTCCACTTCTATATAACGTAGCCCTGCAATGAAATCAAAGATATGAGCATCACGCTGAAGCCGGTAGAATCCGGAAAATTCTGCCAAAGTCATACTGAGATCAACATTCTGACTAATACCCACGGGAAGATTCATCTCGTTTTCAAGATCAAGGTAGTTCACATCAACTAGAAATCCCCATTGAGCCTTATACACAGTTTCAAAATGGACAATAAAAGCTGCTTCGATAGAATCAAATATATCATCAAAAGGTACCTCCACTTGTGCTGTTGCAGGGCCAGCTGACAGATCCCCATCTATGTTAATCCCCCAAAGGTAAAAGGGAGCCAGGTTAAATTCCCAGTCATTCTGTTTTTCATTTTCACTTGCAAAGGCGCCAGTTGCACCGAAAATGACAACAAACAGTGCCGTAATATATGTAGAAATAATCCGTAACATCGTCATGCTGCATCCTCTTGTTAAATTGGTATTGTATGTCTCAAGACTCACTTAGGGGGCTCATTCGAAAATATTTTTATACTCACTGGCGTGTTCTAATAGTAGAATATCATTAGATCTGTACGACAATATAGTACCACAATATATACTTTCAACACCACGCAACATCAAAAATCCGCCAACTTGAGAAAATGAAAGAAAGTTTTTATATTGATCGTGGTTTTAATGACTTTGAAGAGTTTGCAGAAGTACTCAGGTCGTGGAACATCCGGATAAACCAACTGCAACCCGGAAAGCCCATCAATCGCCTGAGACAGCTTTCAACCGGAAACCTGCAACTGGCTTTTGCCAGTTTTACTGGTCGAACACATCAACTTGGTGATGCTCCCCCAGGGAGGACAATAGCCCTGTGTGCTGATCAAAATACTGAGCTGGTATGGAGAAAGAAACAGGTATCCACTGACGAATTAATGATCTTTCCAACAGGTTCTGAGTTGGATGTTGTGACCCGAAACACAGTTAATAATCTCTTTACCATAACAATGCCGGACGACATGCTTGCCTCACGGTTCAGAGGTGGTGCTCGTGATGTCTACGACACTATGCTTGCAAAGCATGAACTGTTGCGCCTCCCTTCCCATGAATTCCATAAGATACGCAGCCTTTGTCAAAATTATCTCCAGGCCATTGACCACCAGCCCAAACTCTTTAGATCCCATGTGTTTCTGAGTGCGATGGAAGAAAAGTTGCTTTTTACTCTCTCCCAGGCACTCTTGTCATCAGATAACACTTTGTGGAAGCCAGCCAAGAAGTCTGTAAGAAATCCATGGAAGAAGATTGAAGAAACTCTGGAAACAACTCTTAACACGCCTATCAAAGTCAGTGAATTAAGTCAGTCAACCGGAATAAGCGAACGGTCATTGCTTCGTCTTTTCCACAAGCGATTTGGGCTATCACCAAAAGCATATTTGAACAGAGTCCGCCTTTGTGGAGTCCGTCATGAATTGAAAAATTCATCAATCAAAGTGCCAATCAGCGATGTTGCCAACAATTGGGGTTTTTGGCATATGGGCCAGTTTGCTGCTGATTACCGAAAATTCTTTGCAGAGTTACCTTCGACAACAAGGGGACAGTTCTGAAACGAAACACGCTTGGGTCACTCTTGAAACCCTGAACATGAATTGGCGGATTGACTGCATGCATGAGGATAAAGTTTGGGAGATTACCATGGGGAGGGCATCAAGAACTTTCTCGAAAATAGTAAACCTTTTTGAGTACCCCTTTAGCTGTAATTGTTTAAATTCGATCTAATACTTTCCCACATCAGGTTGAATAATCTCTGATGGATTAGTTCGACGCTTAACTGATTTTTCCTAAAATTGCTGATCTTGCCTGTGACAGCCCTTAGTTTAGGATTATATCCCGAGGTTGATATGTCTCCTGTACAGTTACTGCGTGATCATACCCAGTAAACTCACCCGAAATGGAGCATGGCGAAGCGGTTCAGTTCTTCCAGGCCATCAATGAAAGAGATTCTGGAACCAATAGACAGGCTTGGTTTGCTATGAATGTGTGTAATGTGATATGATCTCGTTTCGGAAAATTAAAATTTTGCTACCGCCCTGCCACCCATTGATTTAACCCAACTTTTGAAACACTGATCTGATAATGACATGAATGATCACGCTGAATTCCCTACAAAACATCCAGTTCAACCGACACTAGCTGTGGGTGCCATCGTTTTCAAAGAGAATAAAGTATTACTAGTCAGAAGAGGAAAAGCACCAGCAAAGGGTTTATGGGCGATTCCCGGCGGTAGTGTGAAACTGGGAGAAACACTCAAAGATGCGGCTGAAAGAGAAATTATAGAGGAAACCGGTATTCAGGTAAAAGCGGGAGCCTCGGTCTATTCTTTTGAATCAATTGAACGTGATGATAACGGTGACGTTCAATTTCATTATTACATCGTGGATATGGAAGCAGAGTATATCAGAGGAGAAATTACACCGGGTGATGATGCGGCCGATGCCGCCTGGATGACTGTTGCAGATCTGAAAGGGAATGATGTACATCCCAGAACACTTGAACTGTTAGTCCGGCAATACAGCTTTGGAAATAAATAAAGGATCCCACTCAATGAATGTATTAAAAAACTGCCAGTATACGCAGAGGGGTCTATATCAATATCTATTGGTATGAGATAAGGGGGGGGGCATGCTGATACATCTCCCTTTCGTATATGTGGTGTAAGTACCCTCCTATAGTCCTAATCGGCACACACAGAAGTTTTTTTGACCATCCGGTCGCAGAAAGAGTTGTAAAAACAATATTACCCCCCTATCCCAGTTTGCTTTATTACCGAATAAGCGAGTAATCAGACAAATTTCTTACATCAATCGAAAGATGGTTTCAGGTTGTTGCAGATTATTAATTTACTGGAACCATCTCGGGTTTCAAGCTGCGTTTTTCCTGTCAGGCTAATCTTGATTTTCTAAAGATCAAAAAGCAGGTAACCCGACGGTTAAGAGACGTACAGATAATCTCAAGTCTGCTGGAAATAAAAAAAAGAGCAGAGCCCAGAAAGACCCTGCCCCAATATAAGGAGAGAACCCTAAATTATTTCTTCTTTCTTCTCAATCGTGAACCAACAAGACCAGCTAAGCCAGTGCCGAACAAGAGCATGGTAGCTGGTTCAGGAATTGGGTTAGGCTGACCTGGGTCGGGCTGAAAGGCGATTGAAGTATCAATTCTAAAATTTGACTGCGAAGTATGTCTTTCTGCAAAAAACAGATCAAAATCGTATGTAGTTCCAATAGACAGACTTAGAGTGTCTAAACCAACACTTTGGTTCATTGCCCCATGCACACCACCTAGATCGATAGCAAGTGTGTCATCAATGAATACCCATAAATCGTCATCTCCTGTAAAGGAGAAATTCTCTCCACCTTGATATGTGAATTGTGAATGAATTTCATATGTAAAATGATAGTTATGACTTCTGCCCTCATTTCCAAGCAACATCCCATCAATTGGGAAGAAACTACTATTACTATATGAATAAATATTGCCGGACCCGCCGTTATCTAGTGTTATTGAGTAACTATCAGTCATGCTTACCGCTGAATCGTTGTACCATTGGTCAAAAGCAGTTTGCCCATGAGTCGTAGGATTGCCCCCCATACCTGCATAAATAGGATTTTTGTCGACACCTAATGTCGTTTGAACAATACCTGGATCAGAAGCGATAGTGCTTTCCATATCAGGATGACTTGCATTGAAATCACGAAGAGTACCCGTTAGCGAGATTGTGTCAGCAGACACGCCTCCGATAATGATGGTCAGAAAAAAACCGGTTACCAATCCTATTAAAAATTTCTTTTCCATTATCCCCTCCTTTAACTTGTGAAAGTTAAGTCCCGTGGATTTAATTTCANGCAAAAATCAATCCAAAGAAATCACAAAAAGGAGCACTCTAAACCCCTGCAAAACCATGGATTTCGTCCGATTTGACATTTTGTCAATTTTTCAGAGATACAAAATTCCACTTTTCAGGTCCGGAAATACGGAAAACGTATGGTTGTCCGGAAATAATAGATTAAAGATCGTACGAGGTAAGGTTAACCGGCGGTAGGTAAACGGCCGGTTAACCTTCTTCCTGTTAATCTCTGCTTTCCTGCAAACAAAAAAAGGCAGCAATTCAAAGGAGAATCTGTCTTCATCTTTCGATTATCCCTCTTAAACCAAATTTTCTACACTACGAAAAGGGCTATAGAGGATACTATCTCGAATATTATCCCAGCAATGGTAAGCAACAAAATTTGATTTTTATACTACCATGTAGTATAAAAATATATCTCGTGTGGTTGAAAATAGTAAAGTCAGGTGGCTGTCATGAAGATTACTGTTAGATATTTTTCATCACTTGTTTGTTTTCTATTTGTCATATTTTCATCAGATTTTTCTGCCTTTGCTGCTGAAGAAAAAACAAATATCCTTTTCCTTACTCTTCCTGCATACATTAAAAAGAGTACTCCTCCACCAGATCGAGGAAGTAACATTCATGAGACAATCTTGGAGTGGAATGGTGTGGCAACTTGTCTTTCCTGTCATGTGGAAGAGGCCAGACAGGTTTTCTCTTCCAGTCACTATCAGTGGCTTGGCAAGACACCTTACATGACGAATGGTTGATAACACTTTCATCAGCAATTATAAAGAAGGCCTTTTCAATCAAGCAATTCTTTTCGTAATACCCCAACCATCGACTTTCGTTTGAAATGGAACCTTCATTTTCTTCGTCTCCATATTCATGTTTCCTTCCTGGCGATAGGATTTGTGGCCATCGCTATTCCGATATAGATAAAATATCTGTATGAGTTATCTGCCCCCCCTGCCCTGCGGAGAGTAGAACCAAACGTAGAGCACCCCACCATTCCCACAGAAAACAATAAATTATTTTCATCCGAATATTTATAACTTATACAAACAGCACGTTACAATTGAATGTTGCATGAATTATAAATAATATTTGTTGCACACAAATCCAAAAAGTGCTTATATTCTTTTTAGGAGGTCAAAAAATGAACACACTTAAAGAAGTCAAAAAACATTTGCGTCCAGGCCAAATTTATAGACGCGCAGATTTAACCAAATGGTCTCGAAGTGTTGATCGTCACCTGTCGCAACTGATCACAGACGATACCCTTGTGAAACTCCGGCAAGGAGTGTATCTGTGCCCAAAACAAAGCCGTTTCGGGAAAGTACCTGCCAATCCGGAAAAGTTGGTTCGTGTTTTTTTGAAAGACGATGATTTTCTGCTAACCTCACCAAATGATTATAACGCTCTGGGGGTTGGGACCACTCAGTTATACAACTTACAAGTTGTTTACAACCACAAACGTCATGGGAAATTTGAACTTGGCGGGCAAACTTTTGATTTCCGTATAAAACCTCGATATCCGAAAAAAGTAACCCCCGAGTTTTTACTGGTTGATATACTCAACAACCTTGAGAACTTGGCTGAAGACCGCCATGAGGTTATAGAGCGTGTGAAAATGAAATTGCCGGAGATGGATTCCAAACGTTTGCGGTCAGCAGTCAAACGTTTTGCAAAGTTGTCAGCAAAGAAATATCTGGAGAATCTACCCCATGGGATCTGATCATTTCCTCCACGAATTAAAAGATTTCGACGACCTCATTCAGGTTGTGTCAGGTGAGCACGGGATCGTTCCACAGCTTATAGAGAAAGATTACTGGATCATGCACTGCCTTTTTGGCCTTACATCCCAGGGATTCAGCTTTCAGCTTAAAGGTGGAACTTCCCTGTCAAAGGGCTACGGCATTATAGACCGTTTTTCAGAGGATATTGACATTCAGATCGATCCACCTGCTGGAATGGATGTCAAGTATGGAAAAAATCATACAAAAAAATCCCATATTGAATCCAGACGGAAGTATTTTGAGTGGTTGGCTCGGGAGATCAAAATATCAGGTATTGATACTGTTGAAATTGACCCTGCTTACGATGATCCATCGGGAAAATGTCGTAATGTTGGTATACAATTGAAATACCCCAACATGCTTGATCCATTGAAGGGGGTAAAGGATGGAGTATTGCTGGAAGTAGGTTTTGATGACATAGAACCCAACGATCCAGTAGATATCTCTTCTTGGGCTTATAGTAAGGTCGCTAGTCAAAAAGGGCTTCTGTTTGCCGATAACCTTGCGTATGGCATTAAATGTTACCGGCCAGGGTACACCTTTGTTGAAAAACTCCAAACAATCTCTACCAAATTTCGATCGCAACAGGAGGCTGGTGAATTTCAGAACAATTTCCTACGACATTACTATGACATATATTGTTTATTGAGAAATCCTGCTGTTCAGAATTTTATAGGAACAGCTGCTTATGTCGCACACAAGAAGAAAAGATTTCGGAAGAGTGACGAGCCTGAGATCAAAAAGAATGAAGCCTTTCTATTGAGTGACCCAAAAGTACGTGCACAGTATAAAGTTGAATATGAGAAGACCGCAGATTTATACTATAAAGGTATAATTCCATTTGAATCGATTCTGGAACGAATACAACAGAACATCGGAAATCTGTAATTTAATTTGTAGTTGTTCATACTCTATCTGACAATTTAAGTGATTGAGCGTGATCACACCTGACACTCATAGGAGACATATCATCTTTTTAGGGGGAGGTAGAATCATAACAGATTTGACTTGAAAACATGTTGACCTTTGGAAAAAAGCTGTAGCATAAATTTAATTGAAAATGTGCATAACAAGCCAGATTTTTGGAGAAATTGAGTCATGCCTCAAAAGGTTCAAATCCATAGAAAATGTAGTTCGCCTGTCCTGTAATGATAACAGTTGAGCTTTTGACAGAGCAACTTGAAAAATCTCAAACTGAATGTAGCCGTCTGCGAAAAGAAAATGAACTATTGAAACAGGCATTGGCTGCCTTGGATGAGAAGCAAACAATTCGTCGAACAGCAGAAAAAAGCGTAAAACCAGATCAGCACCATTCCACCTCAATTTCCATTCATTCTCCTGTAGAAAACAAAATAGAACTTTTCCGAAATCTTTTTCGTGGAAGAGAAGATGTTTACCCCGTTCTTTGGCAGGCCAGGGACGGACGTAAAGGCTATTCCCCTGCCTGTAAAAATGAATGGAACAAAGCTTACTGCAACAAGAAAAAAGTCAAATGTGGCCAGTGCAAAAATCGAAGTCTTATCCCAGTATCAGACCAAACCATTTTTAATCATTTAGCAGGCAAGCATACTATTGGTGTTTACCCTTTACTTGAGGATGAAACATGCTGGTTCCTGGCAGTTGATTTCGATAAAAAAGAATGGCAATCCGATATAGCCGCTTTTCATGAGACATGTAAAGCCTACAGCATCCCAGCAGTTATTGAACGTTCCAGGTCAGGAAATGGCGGGCACGTCTGGATCTTCTTTAAAGATACCGTTCCAGCGACTCTTGCCCGAAAACTTGGCTTTGCTCTTCTGACATTAACAATGGATAAAAGATACCAGATTGGACTCAAATCCTATGATCGTTTCTTTCCTAATCAGGATACTATGCCGAAAGGCGGGTTCGGTAACCTGATTGCACTTCCGCTTCAAAAATTCCCACGAGAACAAGGGAACAGTGTTTTTCTTGATGACAACTTACATCCACACGAAGACCAATGGTCATATCTTGCAAGCATTGAAAAAACAACTCCAGATGAGTTGGCAATAAAGGTTAAAGAGACCACTCAGGCTAGCCAAACAATACAAGTCGAGGATAAACACTCTGATAAAAAAACAGATGATACTCCCTGGACTCTCCCTCCATCAGGAGCCACCAAAGAAAATTCTATTACAGGCCCCCTCCCCGAGACTATAAATATAGTTCAGGCCAATATGTTGTATATCCCCAAAAAGGGTTTGCCTCCTGCCTTGCACAATCGACTGTTTCGTATTGCAGCCTTTCCCAACCCCGAGTTCTATAAAGCCCAGGCTATGCACCTTTCAACATATGGAAAACCACCAATCATTAGCTGCGCAGATGAACATCCTCAGCATATTGCTCTTCCCCGGGGGTGTCTTGATGATGTCCGGCAATTATTGGGCGAATTGGATGTGTCACTGAAAATCGAGGACAAACGATCCCGCGGAAAACCCATCAAAGCATCGTTCACTGGTAAATTACGTAAAACACAACACGCAGCGGTAAAAAATATCCGTGCACACGACATCGGAATCCTCAGTGCTGCTACCGCTTTTGGAAAAACCGTTGTTGCAGCAAAACTCATTGCAGTTCGTAAACGAAATACTCTCGTTCTGGTACACAGACGTCAATTGCTTGATCAATGGCATGAAAAACTCGCAATGTTTTTATCTATCCCACAAGACCAAATAGGAATAATTGGTGGAGGAAAAAGAAAGCCGACGAACATTGTCGATATCGGTATAATGCAAAGCTTGCATCGAAATAAGGTCGTCGATGATATTGTGGCAGAGTATGGACACATCATAATAGATGAATGCCATCATCTGGCTCCATTCTCTTTCGAACAAATCATGAAGAAAATACAGGCCCGCTATGTTCTTGGCCTGACAGCAACTCTCACTCGTAAAGATGGACATCATCCCATAGTTATGATGCAAACCGGTCCCGTTTTATTCCAGGTGGATGCAGACGAAGCTGCTTTTGCCAGATCTTTTGATCATTTTGTATATCCACAGCCAACAAGTACAGCGGCTCCTGAAGATATTGAAACGCCAAGTATCCAAGAAATTTACAAACTATTAGTAGAAGATGATAAGCGGAACACACAGATTGCCAATGATGTGATTCAAGCTGTTCGTGATGGAAGATCCCCGTTACTCCTTACCGAACGGAAAGCACATCTTCAACAGATGTTCAATTTACTGGAAAAACGGATAAAAAACATTGTCATCTTGAAAGGTGGTATGGGACAAAAACAGCGTAAAGAAACCATGGCACAACTTGAAGCAATTCCCCCGGATGAAGAACGAGTAATCATAGCCACTGGTCGATATATCGGTGAAGGCTTTGATGACTCACGGCTTGATACACTTTTTTTGACAATGCCAATTTCCTGGAAAGGAACTTTACAGCAATATGCTGGCCGACTGCACAGAGACTATGATTCCAAAAAGGAGGTGCTCATTTATGACTATGTTGATGATAATATCCCAATGCTTCAGCGTATGTACAAGAAAAGGTTAACAGGGTATAAAGCTATCGGGTATGAAGTAATAGAGAAATAATAGTCAAAGATAAATGGTACCACCTTGGCTTGGAAAAGCTCACAGATAATTGATGATTTTTCTATGGACAAACAAGGACGCTATTCTACTTCCGGCATGATTGAAGGCCAGTATATGGCTGGATCGGATGGAAAGGTACTGAAGAATCTGTTGAATGTCACCACTAATCGAGAAATCGACAGAGTGGAAACAGAGTTCCTTTTTGTACTGACAGATCAAGTTTCATATCACTGCCCTTTCTGGGAATTTTCGAAACTCGTAGTTTCCTGCGACCTGGAATTGGTAGGATATGAACTGTCTGTTTGTTCTGCTTCCATCTGCTGACGATCAGTAGAATACGTTTCTTCATCTCCCCTCTCGGCCTCTGTGGAATGCGTTTCCGTTTGATCTGTTTTATTTCCACTGTCTCCATTAATCATTTTGTTAACTTCAGAATTTTTATAAAGATGATACCGAAAGGCATTTCCGGCTAATAGCTCATTACAGCTTACTGATGCTAACAACCATGCTAAGAAAATAATCCTGTACGAATGTTTCATTGGTTTCTCCTTTTATGGAATTATATTTTGTATCACTGACTGAAAAATAGAAAAAGGCAGTGCTCGTTGGGGACAATCAACCTGCCAATGCAGTATAAAGGGTTTGCCGACTAATACCGTACTCTTTAGCCAGAACGGATTTAGCCTCTCCCCCACCGACACGAGTTTTTATCTCTGCCACCTGATCATCATTCAACGCACGTTTTCTGCCGATTTGCTTACCCATCTGTTTTGCTTTTGCGATGCCTTCTCGTTGACGTTCCCGAATTAAAGCACGTTCAAATTCAGCGAAAGCACCCATCATCTGAAGCATTAATTTATTCATAGGATTGTCATTGCTCCCCGAAAAGGTCAAGTTCTCCTTGTGGAATATAATGGAAACATCATTCTCATTGAGTGATTGAACAATTTTTTGCAAATCCATCAGATTACGGGCAAGACGATCTATAGAATGCACATGTAAACAATCATCAGCACGAAGATAATCAAGACAATCCTGAAGGACAGGGCGTTTAGCATCTTTAGCACTGGCCTTCTCTTCAAAGGTTTTATCAAGTTCAATACCATCCAACTGCCGATCTGTATTCTGAGAAAAGGATGATACCCTGATATACCCAACATCGTGTCCACCAGCAGGAGTCATAAATTAACCTCATAATGAAATTTTGATAGTGATGCCAGAAAACGTCATAGACTTAACTGGACAATGTTTATGGGATGAAGCACTGACATTGAAAGGTAGCGGAACGACTGTTTCTCCGATTGTCACATTGGCGGCCAGAGACTAAATAAAGTTGGGGTAGCCGGACGCCTCTAAAAGTTCCGGCATTTGTTTATAGTTTTCATTTTGGGTGCTAGTGGTGCGCATCCTGCCTTTACGGGTCAACAGAGAAGCCGTATTCGATTAATGTAAATATGGCAACCATAGTGAAAAAGATCTCAGGGAATCGAAGCCCTGGGATCTTTTTTTATCTGCATCCTACCCGGCCAGGTGTATATCTGGATCGGTTTTTTTCCTTCCCACGCACCATACCAGCAGAATCTTACAAAATATGACAATCTGAAAAAACAAGACAGAAAAATTATTCTCGGTTACATTGCGAGTCAAGAGAAACTTCAATTCATAGACAGGGTTGTAGAGGGTGGGTATTTAGTGAGATAGCATTTTACCCAAAAAGACTATACAAAGAGGGGGTACAAAAACAATGAAACCTATCTTTAGCATCGTTGCTCTGTTCGCTTTGAGCATTACCTTGTATGGTTGCAGCTCTCAGACATACAAAAGACTAGAATTAGACGACGTAGGATCAATAGTCAGTGACACTTTTTCCGAGATGACAAACTGTTTGGAAAATAGCGACGCAAAATCTTGTACCAAGGCAACAGCACTCCTTGAAGAACATCCATGGCAAATTACCGGCAACTTTGAAGGTTTCTGGATTGAAAACTCGAGTGGTCTAGAACAAGACGAGTGGGATGCTGAAGTCATGACAGTCCAATCAAACCTTAGAAAAATAAGAACGATGCACTCACGGTTTGTTTTCGAAGCACCTTTCTACATTAACCAGTAAAATAAACCTCGTTTTTTACTACATCTAAAACTTTTGTTACGGGGGCAACATGGAAAAGAAAGACGAGAAAACATTTTTAAGCAAAAATAGAAATATTGTTTTTGCTATGATCATGGTGGGGGTGCTTGCAGCCTCTGCCTCTCTTTGCCTGCTCCTTCGATTCTGATACCTCAAAATCTGAGTGTAAAATTAAACCATACGAGCACAGTCTTACTTTTTTCTAACAACAAAATAAAACCCGATTCAGGTTTATATCTGGATCGGTTTTTTTTTGCCTCCGCATGATACCGGCATGATACCAAACAAAAGGCAACAAAAAAGCCCTTACAGTTTTTATACCGTAAGGGCTTGATTTTTAAGCCATAAACTGGTGCCGGGACCAGGAATCGAACCAGGGACACACGGATTTTCAGTCCGTTGCTCTACCGACTGAGCTATCCCGGCACCGCTCATGAAGACGTTTTTTTACCCGACTTCATAAAGAGTGTCAATAGCTTTTCTCTTTGCAGGAAACCTTTTTCAATATTTACAAATTTTCATCATGGATAGAGAGTCCACCCAGATCAAGATCAAAATTAAGGTCTTCATCCATATCCATCGGTCCTGCTTTTTTTCCGCTTTTCTTTTTTTGCTCACCTATGGTATCTGAGAAATCGATATCATCCAGAGACAGCACTGTCTCTCCTCCGCCTGCAATATCTTTAGACTCTTTACCGTCTGGAGTACCAGATTCCAACTCAAAGTCAAAGCTATCCAAATTGATATCTAGAGAATCCGGATCCTCCGGAGAGTCAGCGGTGGAAGGGTCACTGTCTTCAGAGGAAACTGGAGGGGCCAGATCAGACATATCGATAAGTTCCTCCGGCATCTCTATTTCGAATTCAACATCTCTCTTCTCTGTCTCACTATCGGGCTCACTATCAAAAACATGTTCTTCGATCTCAACATCATTATCAAATCCATCCAGATCTACAGCGATTTCATCTTCATCCTGTCCCTGGTCAATCGCAATTTCCTCATCTGCACTCAATTCAAGCGCCATCTCATCCTCATCCCCATCATCCATGGAAATCTCAAGATCGGCGAAATCGTCTCTTCCCGCCTCAAGGCTCAGCCCCTCAACTTCACCTTCCACGGCCTCATCCTCAAACAATACATCGAGATCAGGGTCCACATACTCCTCAACTACTTCCCCGTCATCGACAACGAGTTCACCCTCATCCAGCTGACTTTCTTCTGATTCCGGGTGCAGATTTAAAAAGGTGGGGGAGGCAACATGCAACACTCCTCCCTGCAAGGCTTCTGAGGCTGCCTTTATATTCTTTTTACATTTCAGACAAACTTCCACATGATCAAATGAAATAAATCCACATTTTGGGCAGCGCATTAATTGATACCTCATTCAAATTACAGCTAATATCGGTTGCTGTCTTTAAGGAGAAGACAACATAAGATTGTCAGACACCTGCCATTATCGCACACTCTTCCTTGTAAAATCAAGAAGTTTTCGATTCATACCTTCTTTAACCTGTTGTATCAATGGAACTTTCTAATACCGACAACCGAAACGTAGTGCGGTACCCATTTTGAGGGCCATAAGGCACTACTGAGACCAATCCATACCGATATCACAGGAAGGTGCTGAATGGGTTAATGCTCCAATAGAGATAATATCAACACCACTCCCGGCAATAGCCTCTACAGAGTCAAGATTTACACCGCCGGAGGCCTCAACCAGAGCTCGACCATTGATCAACTGTACTGCCATAGTCATGGTTTCAGGAGTCATATTATCGAGCATTATGATATCAACCCCGCACTCAAGACATTCTTTAACCTGTTCCAGGGTATCAGTTTCCACCTCTATTCGTATTGTATGCGGAATATTCTCTTTCACCCTGAGCACGGCTTCTTTAATGGATCCACAGGCGGCTATATGATTATCTTTTATCAATACGCCGTCGGTGAGATTGAAACGATGATTAGTGCCGCCACCGGCCTGCACCGCATATTTTTCCAGAACTCTCAACCCCGGAGTCGTTTTACGGGTATCGGTGATCCGTACCGGATACGCTTTGACCTTATCAACAAACCTGGCGGTCAGTGTTGCGATGCCGGACAACCGCTGAAGCAGATTCAGGGCTACCCGTTCAGCTTTCAGCAGATCAATAACAGGGCCGCTGACCGTGAGAAGAACTGTCCCGGCGGACACCTCTGTTCCATCCGCAACCGGATCTACAGCCATAACTGCCGGGTTCTGTACTTTAAAAACCTCAGCTGCAATAGTTTTCACACCCGCCGCTACAAAGTATTCTCTTGCCACCAGTTCGGCACTCCCCGTATCATTATCAGCAAAAATCGACTCGCTGGTGAGATCGCCCCGTCCAACATCTTCCTCAAGAAAAGAACGAATCATTTTATGCAGGAGATTCTTATCCATAAATATGTCTTTAGACCATGCCCTTAAGCCGTTCTTCAGCCTCGGTTATTTTTTCAATTTTAGCATCAAGTGCAACCTTCTTCGCCTGCTCTTTTGCAACCACCTGCGCCGGAGCATTGGCCAGGAACTTCTTATTTCCCAGTTTACCATTTACCTGTTTGAGCTTTACTTCGATCTTCTTACGTTCCCGCCCAAATTTTTCAAGTTCACTGTCTATATCGACAAGACCTTTGAGCGGTACATAAATTTCAATATCATTATAGATATAAGTGGCCGCATCTGCCGGTTTGTCAGCTTTCTCAAGTAGTTTTAATCCACTCAACCTTGTCATGTCGGAAATAGCGACCTCATAGGAGGAAATGAGATTTACTTTTTCCTTATCCTGACAGATAATAACGGCTTCAATTTTACTGGATGGGTGCACTTCCGCCTCAGAACGGATATTTCTAATCCCGCTAATCACACCCATCAATAATTCCATCTGTTCAACTGCCCGATCATTTTTCCATTCCTCACGCTGTCCAGGGAAAGGGCTAGTGGCAAGAGAGGATCTTTTCCCCGGCAGAACAGACCATATTTCCTCTGTAACAAATGGAGTTATCGGATGAATGAGCCCCA
>JGI24023J19991_10001512_pt1 | contig 17645 bp, 17 predicted proteins | sample Cruoilmetagenom1_FD_19991 | JGI IMG/M metagenome (IMG submission 19991) | reverse complement strand
GAAAAAAATAACCGCAATCGTATGATACCTTCGTAGGGGCAGTCCATAGGATCGATTTATCGACCCTATGTGGCTGCCCTACGATGATTACGGTAAATCCATAACCATCTGTTTAAATTGATCACCCCGATCGAATTCATTATTAAACATTCCAAAAGATGTGGCTCCTGGTGAAAAAATAACTATTTCTCCGGATTCACATTCTTTTGCTACTTCTTTAACTGCAGATTCAAGGTTGTTATATGGACCCTTGTAAGTGATATTTTTATTCTTAAGGAGGATTATGAGCCGTTCTGTAGCGCTCCCTTCCAGTAGATATATCTTTTTTGCCAGGGCGAAGGCTTCAATAGTACCGTTAAAATCAAGTTTCTTGTCAGTTCCCCCTGCAATTAACCTGACTGGCTTTTCAGCTCCTCTAAGAGCTGCTGCAGTAGCCTGGGGGATAGTGGACGCGCTGTCATTGAACCAGCTGACATTATTTATTATGGTAATCAGTTCCATTCTGTGGGCTATACCTTTGAACTCTTTAAGACCTTTACTTATTTGTCCGGCTTCTGTTCCATAGAGTCTTAGAACCATTGCTGCATAGAGGAGGTTTAGTCTGTTATGCTCTCCAGGTATTTTGAGATCCTTTGATAGAACTTTTTCTACTTTTCCTTTAATTCTAACATAACCTTCATAATTAACTATAAATGCACCATCTATATTCTCAGGTAGAGATCCGGCAGAAACAAAAAATATTTTTGCTTTTGACTCTTTTGCAAAAATTTTACCGTATTCATCATCATAATTACAGATAAGATAATCTTTATTGGTCTGGTCAGCATAAATTAGCTTTTTATCCTCAATATATTCATCCATGGAAGTATATCTATTTTGATGATCCGGCATGATATTGGTAATAACTGAAATTTCCGGAACAAGCAGATTTTTATCTTTAAGGTCTGCCAACTGCCAGGAGGAAAGTTCCAGAATAACCCCTGAATCGTCTTTATTGGTACACTCATCTATAAAATTTAAAGGAGAAGTTGTAATATTCCCACCTAATTTTACCTTATGATCTATTTGATGCAAGACATCAAAAATAGCAGACACAGTGGTTGATTTACCCTTACTACCTGTTACGGCAATTACAGGTCTTTTATTATATTTAAGAAAAATTGAAATATCCGTTTCAATTTGTTTAGCTAATTTGAGAAATGGTGAACTTAGGGGAACTGCCGGGTTTTTTATTACAAGATCTGCTCCTGTAAAATCTTCATTTCTGTGTTTACCAAGTACATATTTTATTTCATATTTTTGTAGTTTATTGATAATAGGTCTTAAAATATTTTCATCCCTAAGATCGGTTATTGTTAATTTTGCACCTCTTTCAGCAAAAAATATCGCAGAAGATAAACCTCCTCCATGCAGGCCTAGCCCCATAATTGTAACATTAAGAGACGAGATATCTGTATTAGAATTCAACAAGGAACTCCTTCATGTCTTTACTGTTTAGATAAGTTTTTATATTTAGATTTTCCCAGACTTTTTCCCAGAAATCAGGAACTTTTTTTCGAAAATTTTTGAACCCTGGAAGATTTTGATTAAAGCTGTTCTTTTTTAGTTCTTCCTGAATTTTATCAAGATGAGGCAGTACAAATATTTTTGCTGTATGCAGATATAATAAATGCTTCTTTCTNCCTTCTNCAGAGAGGTCAGCCAAAGTATGACAAAATGTTCTGTATTTACAGGTAAATGGGTAATATGGATATATTTTTTTACCTTCAGGGATAAAAAGTTTGGAAAAATACTTTGTTAGCTCTAGATCCATCCATATTCCTTCAAGAAGATATCCTCTGCCGGATTCTCCTATCCAGGTGTCAGATATATTTTGTTCTACTTTAAAACCGGATATCCTGCCGTCTTTTGTAATGTACCCTGTAATTGGGATCATATCAGTTTCAAGATAAAGATGTCTCGTTTTATAGCTGTTGGTGACATCATTACTTCCTTGCTGGATAATAATTCCATCACTTGGTTTGTAGAGAAGATCCAAACGAATCAGGTAAAGATAAAGTTGTTCTTTATACTTATAGATCTGGTAAAAACTAGGATGAAATATTTCAGTCTGATCAAAGAAATATGAAAGATTTGAAAAAATTGAAGATGTGAATGGAATTATTTGCTGCATTAAATTGATTAAAGCATCTAAATATTCCTTTTTAGGAGATTTTATACTGGAATCATGATGAACCGGAAACTGGGGAACTATAAATTCTTTCTCAAGTTTTACAAAAAATTCTTCACTTTGATTAAAATGATTTGTAAAAGTATCTTTCCTGCTGTTTACCGCAATTATATTATCAATTTGTTTACTTGTATCGCTTATTGTAATATTAGTATAAGTCGTCTCCATTGAATAATACTATAACTCTATCAGATAATATTTTCAATAACTATAAATTTAACTATCTTATGTCCTTAATATATCAATTAACTATAAATACAAGGGTTCCTCTTGACTTTGAGGGCTTCTATCTGCATAATCGGAAAAGATTTGATTTTGTTCAGCCCTAATAAGCTGAGTGCAAGGAGTAACCTACAGTGCCGTGTGGAAAAAAACGAAAGAGGCATAAGATTTCAACTCATAAGAGGAAGAAAAAACTAAGAAAAAATAGGCATAAGAAGAAATAATTTGTAAATAGTTATCACCTTTACGGTGATAACTAATTTTAATTGATAGTTATAATTGTAATTATAACTATTTTCTTTTAAACTATTTTTTACTAAGTTGAGTTAATATCTTTAATTGATGAAACAAGAGCCTTTATTAAACAGAATAAACTCACCAGATAAACTAAAAGAGCTACCTCTGGCATCTCTACCTGATCTTGCTAAAGAGATTAGGAATAGGATAGTAGAGGTAGTTGGTAATAATGGTGGTCATATGGCTTCTAATCTTGGTGTTGTTGAGCTTACTATAGCTATGCACCGGGTTTTTAACAGCCCTGTTGATCAATTTGTCTGGGATGTCGGGCATCAATGCTATACCCATAAAATATTAACTGGAAGAAATGAAAGTTTTGATACTATTCGTTTAAAAGATGGATTAAGTGGATTTCCTAAAAGAGAAGAAAGTATTCATGACATCGTTGAAACAGGTCATGCTTCAACCTCAATATCAGCTGCTCTTGGTCTTATCGTCGGAAAGCGCCTTAAGGGAGAAGAGGGGAAAGTTATTGCTGTTATTGGTGATGGTGCAATTACTGGTGGAATGGCGTTTGAAGCCCTTAATCATTCAGGTTATTTAAGAAAGGATCTTATTATTATTTATAATGATAATAAAATGTCAATAAGTAGAAATGTTGGTGGTCTTTCATCCCGGTCCGAAATCTCTAAAACATCTTCCTATGTAAGTCGTATAACAGCAACCAGGTACTATCAGAGAATCCGGGATCAGATAGATAAGGGACTCCTTGGAATCCCTTTTCTGGGATATCGTATTTTTCAATTGGTAATGCGGATGAAAAGAGGTGTAAAAGCCCTTTTTCTTAAAGAAACTATATTTTCTGAATTGGGATTTGAGTATGTTGGTCCTATAGATGGCCATTCAATATCTATGCTTACCAAAGTACTTGAGAATGTAAAAAAACTTCAAAAACCTGTAATTGTTCATGTGGTAACTAAAAAAGGTAAAGGCTATTCCAAAGCAGAAGAGAATCCTTCTGATTACCATGGTGTTTCACCTATCCCCTCTCCTGTTGATAAATTAGCATTGAATAAAGATACATTTACTAATGTTTTTGGTGAAATACTTCTTAATAATGCAAGGAAAGATAAATCGATTGTTGCTATTACTGCAGCAATGGGAAAAGGTACTGGTCTTGAAGTTTTTCAGAATAATTTTCCGGAACGTTTTTTTGATGTTGGAATAGCTGAGCAACATGCATTGACCTTTGGAGCTGGGCTTGCAGCTTCTGGAATGAAGCCTGTTATAGCCATATATTCAACTTTTATGCAGCGGGCTGTGGATCAGTTAATACATGATATTGCAATACCTGAGCTTCCTGTAATAATTGCTATGGATCGATCCGGCCTTGTTAGCAGTGACGGGGAAACTCATCAAGGTTCTTTTGATATTTCTTTATTTAGTTCAATTCCAGGTTTAACAATATTTGCCCCTGGTTCAAAAGAAGAATTTGATTTAATGATGTCTTATTCTTTTAATAGTAATAAAACCGTTCTTTTAAGATATCCAAAGGGTGAGTGTCCAGTAGGAATAGCTGGTACTAATCTTCCTTTAATATCTGGAAGGGGTGTTTTTCTTAAACAAGCTTCAGGTCGATTATTGCTAATTACCATAGGAGGTCTGGTCGTTGAGTCTCTTTCTGCATGGAAAATACTAAATAATAANGGTCTGGACATAGATATTTATAATCTCCGATTTATAAAACCCATTGATAAAGATTATTTAATAAATATTATGTCAGAGTATTCGCATGTTTTTCTTGTAGAAGACGGTACGGCCAGGGGTGGTGTTGGAGAATATATTGCATCTTTGGTCTTAGAAAGTAATCTGGAAATAATATATAGATACAGAGGAATCCCTGAAAAATTCCTTTCCCAGGCACTACGGTCAGAGCTTTTAACTAATTGTGGTTTAGACGGTCCTGGAATTGCNGCTTTTGTAAAAGNAAACTTTGAAAAAAATTCACTTTTACCTATAAANTCTCTGGAGCAGCAATTCGTTTAGTCTTCTTTTATACTTTATAAATCTTTTTAGGATTAAAAATCTTTTTCCCGTTAATATGAAGTTCCTTTCCATCCATTATTCTATAGAAACAACTGTAGTATCCTGTGTGACAGGCTCCTCCTGTTTGAACTACCTTATATATCAGGCTGTCCTGATCACAGTCAACGCGTATTTCCACGATTTTTTGTACGTGTCCCGAGCTGCCTCCTTTTTTCCAAAGTTCTTTTCTTGATCTGCTGTAGTAATGTGCATAGCCTGTGGAAATTGTTAGTTCAAGGGCTTCTTTATTTGCAAAAGCCAGCATAAGTATATCATTTGTTTCTGAGTCCTGTGCAATTACTGGCACAAGACCATCCATTTTATCGAAATTAATATTTGCAAGATTCATTATATTAAATATCTCCTTTTCTTACTCGTTCTCCCAATAGGATTGTATGACGTAAATCATTAATTGTTTTCGCTTTATTCCAGTTATTCTGAAATGAAGGATTTTGAACAATTTGAGCAATGGCCATTAGCGCCTGGAGATGAAAATTCCTTTCATCTTGACTGCCTGCCAAAGAAAAAACAGTATGTACAGTGTCTTTTAATCCCGGGAAAGTAATTCCGTCTTTTGATCTTACAACAATTATTTCAAAACGTTCTTCTTTACCAATAATAATATGAGGTATAGCCAGACCGGAATGTATAACAGTTGTCGATTCCTCTTCTCTTTGAATAATAAGTTTTTTAATTTCGTCTTTTTTCAGGTTAAAAAGAGAAGAAAATTCTGTAGCAAGAAGATCGAATAATTCATCCATAGTAGCTGGTTTCTTCATGTCAATTATCTTTGCATTTTTTATGATTGAATCAAAGCGGTCTTCGACAATATTATCTCTTATCAGAAGAATTTCTTTCAATTCTTCTGATAATGTGTCAGTTTGGAGCTCATTTGTAGTCACTCTCTTAACAAGATGTATTATTGCAGAGTCTTTCTTTTGACGGAATCCTGAAAAAATTAGAAACCATATTAAAGACATAACAATAAATATACCTGTTAAAAAAAGTGATAAAGAACCCATATTTAATATAATTAATAAATAGAATAATATACCTGCAATTTGAATCCAGGGATAAAAAGGGGATTTGAATTTGGGTCTGTAGGTACTTATCTTACTTTCTCTCATAATTATTAAAGATAAATTAACAAAGGCAAAAAGAATGAGTTTCATTGTAGAAGCAACTTTGACAAGTTGTTCCAGATTTAGGAGCTGTATGCAAATAATCATAAATGCTGTAGTTGTAACAATAGCTGTAATTGGTGTATTTGTTTTTGCATTTACTGTTGAAATAATATTTGGAAGAAGATTATCTCTGGCCATGGCAAGTGGATTACGGGAGGCAGCCAGAAGGCCTCCATTTCCTGTTGTCATAAATGCCATAAGAGCTGCAGTTTCCAGGGCAAAGAAGCCCCAGTTCCCTACAATTAATTCGGCACCCTTAGATAAAGGAGTTAATGTCTGGGCAAACTGACTGGAATTAAGTATACCCACAGTCACAAATACTGTTAACACGTATAGGGTTGTTACAATAAAAAATGCAGCGAACATCCCTTTTGGGATAGTTTTTCCCGGATCTTTAATTTCTTCTGCTACAGAAGCAATTTTGGTTAAACCTCCAAAAGAAACAAATATTATTCCAGCAACTATAAAAATACTTCTGCTTCCATGGGGAAGGAATGGTGAATAATTATGAATATCTATATGTCTAAAGCCCAGTAAAATATAGCCGCTGAGTATAGTAATAAGAGCAATTACAAGGACTATTTGGAGTATACTTGTATGTTTTACGCTTACTATATTAAGGATACAAAAGAAAAGAGCAAATCCTGTGGCTATAATTTTTATCATCTCCGGAGAACTGGAAAAATGGGGAGCCAGAACAACGCCTATACCCAAAATTGCAAAAGCACTTTTAAGGGAAAGAGAAAACCATGCAGCAAATCCTGCAAATGTGCCAAAAAATGCACCCATGCTTCTATCGACAAAAAAGTAATCTCCACCTGCTTTCGGCATAGCAGTGGCAAGTTCGGTTTTTGCAAATACAGCAGGAATTACCAGGACGGCAGCCAGCAGGTAGGATATTATTATACCAGGACCGGCAAGAGGGTAGACCAGTGCCGGCAGTATAAATAAACCTGAGCTGATCATAGCTCCGCTTGCAAGTGAAAAGATATCAAGAGTTCCAAGGGTTCTTTTCATTTTTATCTTACCCCCTTAAGCTCATTCTAAGGGATCAGGTAATTAAAAGCAAATATATTATTTCAGCCTTTTGCGATGTGCCCTATTTTCAGGATTCTTCTTCAGGTTCTTCTTCGCTGGACATTAAAAACGATAGCTCTTCCTGGCTGATTTGGTTACTGTCAGGGTCGTTTTCATTGTTTTTTAATAGAATATCACTTATGTCATTATATTCAAATTTCTGTTCATAAACAGCTTCTTTTAAACGTGGGGAAAAATCAGAAAAATCAAGGGATCTTCCGGTATTGTTATTTAGTATACTTTCTGCAATTTCAATAAATATATTTTTTGATTTATAAAGGTGNCGTAAATACTGATCTTTATCAAGCTGTAATGTAGAGTCTTTTAGTGACTCGTATAAATCAGAAAGTTTACTTTCTGAAAATAGAAGATCAGATTTGATTTTTTCCAGGAAATAATCATTATCAATATCTAATTTAAGGCTTCTTTGAATATGCCTAAGCAAATCATTAAGCATAAATATATTTGCTTCATAATGGATATATTGTGTCATAGTTTCTTTTCGGTATTAAATGGTTCTGACTTAAGGTTCCCTTGACATTGAGTCTGTTCGTATGCTAATTTACCTCGACCTCTTTATCCGTCTTAAGGCGGATCATAAAGTCCAGAAGGAGGGTTTATGAGAACCTACGAACTTACATGTATCTTCCGTACAGATGAAGATAACTTCACAAAAGGCAAAGAACTTGTCAAGGCTGAATTTGAAAAACATTCCGTTAAAGTTTTAAAAGAAACTGACATGGGAACAAGAGAGCTTGCCTACATAATCAAAAAAGAAACAAAAGGTCATTACTATTTCTATGAAATTGAAGTTCTTTCGGATAAAATTGCCGAAATGGATAGGCATTTCAAGCTCGAGACAACTTTTCTAAAGTACCTTTTTGTAAAGAAAGAAAACTAAGGGAGGGCTTATTCCTATGGCCAATGATATTAATATAGTTACTCTGGTAGGGAGACTTACCAGAGATTCCGAGCTGAAATATACAAACGGCGGAACTGCTGTATGTAAATTCAGTCTTGCTGTGAACCGGAAAAAGAGGTCGGGTGATCAATGGACTGATGAAGTGAGCTATTTTGATGTAGTGCTTTGGGGTAAACAGGGAGAAGCGCTTCAGCAGTACCTTGGAAAGGGTAAACAGGTAGCTGTCAGCGGAGAGTTACGACAGAACAGATGGGAACAGGATGGTCAGAGCCGAAGTAAAGTTGAGGTTATTGCAAATAATTTACAACTCTTAGGTGGTAATACCGGGGGCGGAAGTGGAAATTACGGTGGAAACCGAAATGAGACATCTGGAAACAAACCCGTTAATACCGGGTCNTTCGGTGGTTTTCAGCCTTCAGGTAACAATGGGCCTGAAAACTTTGAAGATGATATTCCCTTCTAAAAATTAAAGGAGATAAATCTATGTCTGATATAGAGAATAAAGAAGAAGTTAAGACAGTTGCTCCGGCAACAGAAAGAAAAGAACCTGCCAAGGTAGAAACCAGAGAACCTTCCCGGGAACAGGGACGTGATCAAAACAGAGAACCCCGGGATAATAATTTCAGAAGACCGACCGGTGGACGTCCACCTATGCGAGGTGGTAGAAAATCGTATTTTCGAAAAAAAGTATGCAGATTTTGTACTCAAAAGGTTGTTGCCAATTACAAGGATGCAGATACTTTAAGAAGGTTTATTACAGAACGGGGTAAAATTCTTCCCAGAAGAATTACAGGTACCTGTGCTAAGCATCAGAGATCATTATCCACAGAGATAAAAAGAGCAAGAGTTCTGGCGTATCTTCCATATGTAAAGCAATAGGCTTTATATGGAGGTATCTTTGGAGAGGCGCCAGTTATTGATATTTACAGCCTTAACTGCAGCTTCTATTTTGATCTTTCAAATAAGTGTGGTATTTTTTTTATTAGCCATACCACTTTTTATAATTAAGCAGAGATATGGGTTTACTTATCTCGTTATGGCTGGTTTATTTGTTTCTATTGTCATTATTGTTGAAACAATTATACGAGGGTCGGGTATTGAAGGAAGTAATTTAAGGCACTTTCTAATAGTTGCAGAACTTGTCTATCCTCTTTCAATTATTGCAGGTGTTATTGGTTTTTCCTATTTAAGGGGAAAAACAATATACTCCATGTTAAGTGTAACAGTTGGATTTGCATTTTTAAGTTTTTTGATAATATTTTATTATTCAGGAAATGAAGAAATTATTAATCTACTAAAAAATCAGATAATTTATGTGTCTGATATGTTTAGAGAAACAGTTACAGCATCAGATTCTTTTGAAAGTTCTGTACTTGTAAAAGAGCTGCAACCTGATTTAATTATTGAATCAACTCTAAAACTTGTTTTTAGAAATTACTTGTTTGCATATTTTATTATGTTATCCGGTAGTTGGTTTGTTGCTGATTCAATACAGCGTCGTATGAATAAAAGACAGCAATTTAAATTAGTAGATTTTTATGTTCCGGAGATTATGATCTGGCCATTAATTGTTGTTCTCGCTGGTGTTCTTCTTGATGTTTTTATTGGGATTTCCTGGCTTGGTTATATAATGTGGAACAGTGCTTTTATTATGATATTTTTATATGGCCTTCATGGTATTGGGCTGATAAAGTATATTTTAGATAGATATAAAATTCCTGGAAGTGGTAGACGGCTTATTACAGTATTTACTATAGTAATTTTACTTTTGCCGGGAATTAATTTAGTTGTGTTGATAGGGATTCCTATATTTGGAGTCTCAGAATTATGGATCACTTATAGATCCAAAGGAGATAGTTATGAAAATTATTCTTAATCAGGATGTGTATAACCTTGGGGAAGAGGGTGATGTTTGTGTTGTTGCAAGTGGTTATGCCAGGAATTTCCTTATTCCTCAAAAATTAGCTTCTGTTTTCAACAAACAGAATCTTTCAGTTTTTGAGAGTAGAAAAGCTGCTATAGATAAAAGAAAAGAAGAAAAACGACTTGCATCTGCGGGTTTAAAAGAAAAAATAGAAGCACTTACTTTGGAGTTAAAAGTTTCAAGTGGTGACACTGGTAAGCTTTTTGGTTCTGTAAAAAATTCAAATATTGCAGAAGAACTAAAAAAAGCCGGTATTATTGTTGAGAGAAAAAAAATAGAGCTTCCCGGTCATACAATCAAAATGGTTGGAGAGTTTATTGCCAAAATAAAACTGTATGGTAATGAAGTTGCAAATCTGAAACTTATTATTAACAGTGATAAAAAAATAGAGGAATCTGTTGTTGAGACCTCTAAACCTGAAAAAGTAGAAAAGATTGAAGAAAAAGAAGTAGTTACTGAAACTGATGCTGTTGAAACTGAGGCAGTAGATTCATCGGAAGAAGCATAGAAAGGACTTTTAGTCGAAATGATTCCTCTGGAGTTAAAGGATAAAATACCGCCCCATAATAATGATGCTGAAATGGCTACATTAGGGGCACTACTCCTGGATTCTGAGGCTCTTGCTGTTGTTTTAAGATACTTAAGAGCAGATGATTTTTACAAACTATCTCACCAAAAAATATTTACAGCTATAGTAGGCCTTTTTAATGAAGGAAAGGGTGTTGATCTTCTTACTCTAACAGATGAACTGCGTTCGGAAGGGGCTTTGGAGAATGCTGGCGGTACAGCCTATGTTTCTTCTTTAACATCTGTTGTTCCCACAAGTGCAAATGTTGAATACTACGCAAAAATAGTACAGGAAAACAGNATAAGAAGACTTTTACTTAGAATAGCTGGTGAAATGGTTTCAAGTGCTCATGATGATTCTCTTGATGGCAGAGCAGTTATTGAAGAAGCAGAGAAAAAGATTTTTGCAGTTACAGATAGCCAGCAGAAGGGACAGTATCGTGTAGCCAGGGATATAGTTCCGGATGCAATTTCTGCGATTGAACAGTTATATCATCGAAAAGAAAGTTATACAGGTGTACCTACAGGATTTACAGAACTGGACAATATGACAAGCGGATTTCAGAATTCTGAATTTATTATTATTGGGGCCCGCCCCTCTATTGGTAAAACAGCTTTTGCTCTTACAATGGCTGCAAATATGGCAATAAAAAATAAAATACCTGTAGGTTTTTTTACCTTGGAAATGTCAGAAATGGCTTTGATGAATCGTCTTATTGCCAGTGAATCAAGAATTAGTTCTACAAATTTAAGATCTGGTATGCTAAAACCTAATGATTTTCATAATTTAACTGAAGCAGCAGGTCGAATCTATGAAGCCCCTCTTTATATAGACGATACTCCAAATATGAAATTATTGGATTTACGTGCTCAAGCCAGAAGAATGCTTAGTAAAGAAGGTGTAAAAATAATATTTGTTGACTATATTGGATTAATTGAACCCGAAAGTAAGAGTAATGTTCCCAGACATGAACAGGTTGCAGAAATTTCACGATCTTTAAAATCTTTAGCAAGGGAAATGGAAGTCCCTATTATTTGTCTTTCGCAGGTTGGACGTCAATCAGAAGGGAAACCTCCTTCTTTGGCGGATTTAAGGGAATCAGGTTCTATTGAGCAGGATGCAGATGTGGTTATGTTTTTACATAGAGAAAAAGATCCCGGTCAATCAGATTCACAGTCAAGTGGGCCAATTAATATTTCAACTGATTTAATTATTGCTAAACAACGAAATGGACCTATAGGTACTGTTCCTATTGTTTTTATTCCAAAATACACACGTTTTGAAAGTTTGAGTAGAGATTCAGGTTAAAATAATAATATAAGGAGAGGTTGATAATGTCACTTAATGATAGTTACAATTTTGAAAATTTGATAAATGAAACTGAAAGAATTGTTTTGGAACAATTGGAGTTCCTCCTTGAGCAGAAAGATGCTGAAGATATTTGTAAATGTCAGGATTGTGTTCTTGATATGGCAGCTTTAGCTCTGAATTCTTTGAAACCCCATTATAGGGTCTCTTTGATTGGTACAGTATATGCTCAAGCTGAACTGGACGATGACTATGCTGAAGAAGTAAAACAAATTGTTTCTTCAGCAATCAAAAAAATTGCAGCTAATCCTTCACATGACTAGGTTGTTGAGATAGTTCCCAGGGTTGCATGGGCGAGCAGCAAACTCGTTTGCGACCAGCCTCATCGCTTCGCTCTTTCCGTTCCGGTACGACTCTTTGCCGAGCAGTAAGCGAAGCGAACGACCAGGCTAGTTAATAAGTTTTTTTAAGCTGTCATTAGAAAGTGTAATTTTATTATTATCAGTTATTGCTATCCATTCTCCGGTTTTAAGTAGATAGAAGTTAAAAAGAAGCTTTCCGTTTATTGTATTCCAAAAAGATAAGGATGAATCTGTATTCAGAGCGACTAAAAGATCATTATTGACATATAAAGTTTTTGGTATATGATTACTATTACCCATATCTGTAAAGCCATCCCATCCATACATAATAAGACCACTATTACCAATGGAAAGATATATCCTAGATTTAGATTCATCAACAACAAAACTGCCTGTCTGATCTTCTCCTGGAAATGTCATAATTGTATCAGTTAGTTCCCAGGAGCTGCCTGTATGTGCTTTAAGGACAGTTAACATACCGCTTTTACGCTCCTCAAAACCAAGGGTGTACAAAGTTCTGGTTATATTATCATAATCCATTTTAAAAATAATTATATTACTTTCTTCTATAGGAACCACTTCTTCTGTATTAGGATTAATATGGAGAAGGGGAGATTTTAGAAAGGTAGTTCTATTTCTTCCTGCTATAAGATTATTATTAAAAACAGATTCAATAGAGTTGATTCCAAAAGAAGAATACTTAAAAATAGTTTCGCCAGTATTGGAATTGATAATTTGACAGCTTCCATCTTTTTCAAGGGTAATAAATTTGCCATCTACATATTCAGCAGAAATGATAGAAGAAGAAAAATTGCTTATTAATGGTGTAAACTTACCTTTCCTAAAAATATTTAATTCACCTTTTTTGTTAGCTTTAGGATATAGATAAAAATTATAGTTATCAGTTACTATACCGGTTTCTTCCATATATTGATTATTAAATTGTTCTAATAGAATAGTAATTCCATTATTTATATTTTCCGGATTAACAAGTATATCAGTATCAATAGATATAATATTTTTATTAGTTGCTAATAAGAGTTTCCCATTTAATATTTTAATATCTGAGATTGAAGCAATTATATTTTCAGAGAAAATACCTAATATTTCTGTTCTTAAATTTAATGAAATAATTTCACCATTAGTTCCTGATAAATAAATTTCATTGTCTATAACCGTAAACCCGGAATCAGGTACTATATTATCAGGTAATTCAATTGTTTTCACAGGGATTAAAGTTTCTTTTCCCTGGGTTCTAATAATTTTTAAAATACTAACAGTATATTTATTGTTATTTTTTTGAAGAACTATTAACTCCTGTGCAGTATTATTTATTGCTGATGAAATAATACCGGTAGATTTTAAACTGAAAAGTTCTTTTCCATTGCGTAAATTTATTAAATACAGATTATCATTGTCTGCTGCTGTCATTAAAGCGCCATCTTCAGTCATTTGAATTGAATAAAGATCTCTGCGTGTTCGAATAGGGTCAGTTTTGATTTTACCATTTGAAAGATTCCAATATTGTATAGTTCCTGCCGGACTGTAAAACATTAATGTTTTTTCTGAGGCTGTTATATAAATTGATGAGACTATCCCGTAATCACCAAACATTAATGGTACTTCATATCCTTTCTCAGTATCCAGGAATGTGAGACTGTTCCAGTCAGTCTTACTGTAAACAATGTAAGTTCCCCCGGGACTGAATTCGATAAATAGGGGTAATCCCTGCATTTTGTGTGAAAATAGTTTTTTATTGTTTACAAGATCCCATACACTTAATTTAAAAGAAGATATTGTATCGGTTTCTACTACTGCAACTCTTGTCCCATCAGAATTTACGGCCATATTGCGTATTTGAAGATAAGATATTTGAAGTTTTTTTAACAACTCTTTTTTTTCTAAATCCCATACCATTAGAGTTCCTCTTCTATCACAGGTATACAATTTGTTACCAATACTTGAAAAATTTTGTACAGAATGACTGTGCCCGCTATTAATGACAATATTATCTGCACCGAAAGTATATAAAGTTATTAAAAATAACAGGGAAAATAATATTTTAGATTTATGCAATTTAATTTACCTCTGTACTAATTTTATTTACAGATCTATATGGGAGAGATAATAAACCCAAAATTTCAGGGTCTTTTAGCCTCTCATTTAGATTTTTATTGATACTAGTATATATATGTTCAGGTATCTTTGAAATACCTGTTTCTTTTTCTTTTAATCCAAAAATATGGAAAATAAGATTGTTGTTTTCCATATTAGAGAATAATATTTTTATATCAAGATTTGAATTTATTTTTTTTAGGATATAAAGTTTGATAAGTTCAATTATCTTATCATCATATGAGAACTTTTGAATAATAAATTTTTCTTTTAATTCAGGATATCCCACAACAACCTGATCTGTTTGTAATTCAATATTGCCTGCTAATAAGCTATCCCTTTCAATTTCAGGGATCATAGTAAGGCTTAGATTTTCTCCAAAAAATTCCAATGTATACTCTGGTTTAAGTATTTTGCCGCATGAGGGGCATTTATATTCCAGAAAATTATTTTCCAGAATTTTATCTGAAATTTCAGGGTTTTTTAACAAGTCAATTTTATTTTCCAGGTCTATTTCAAAACTGTTACCGCAAAAACAAGTTAATTTTTTCATAATAAAATCCTTCTATATCCTATCTGGAAAATAAATATGTGATATCACTATATGTAGTAAGAAAAAATATTATTAGTATCAGGAAAAAACCTATACTTTGATATTTGTAAAAAATCCCTGGTTTAAGTGGTTTCCCTATTATAAGTTCGATGCTTGTAAAAAGTATTAAACCCCCGTCAAATATAGGTATAGGAAGTAAATTAGCAAAGCCGAGAGCAACACTTATCATACTTAAAAAACGAAAAATTGTTGTTAGGCCAGTTTTTATACCATCCTTGAAGCTGTTTGAGGCAATCTCTCCAACATAGTAGCTTATTCGTATTGGACCTGAAACAGCTTTTTTCAAATCTATACCACTAAATAACAGAATTATATTTTTTGCTGTCATNTTAAAAGTATTATACGTTTCTTCACTTCCTTTTTTAATGGCTGAAAATATATTTAATTTTTCAGATTCTATAGTTAGNGATTTAAAAATAATTCCTAAGTCAGTTTTTCCTTCTCCCATATATATAGGGACAAGGGTAATCCTTCTTGTTCCAGCCCCGGATTTAACTTCCATCTCCAGATATTCAGGTTTCAGATTAAGTACTTTGTATATATCAAGGTAATTTGTAATTTTTGTATTATTTATAGAAATAATAACATCACCCTCTTTAAGGCCGCCTATAGCAGCTGATGAACCTGGGTTAACGCTATCTACAACAGGATCTACCCATGGAGAAACTCCTATCCGACCAGCACCAGTTTCAGGATTAAGCATTGGGATTACAATAAGATTTATTTCCTGTGAATTACGGATAACTGTAAAATTTAATTCCTTACCAGCAGATCCATAGACCACATCCTGAAGATCTGAATAGCTTTGAATATTTCTATCATCAATATTAATAATTTTATCGCCGGTTTGCAATCCTGAATCATCTGCAGGATTACTGCTTTGGTTAAATATTTCAGGGTAATCTGATAAAAGAATAATTTTATTACTATAAGTATTTATTGTGAAACCAGCTGACCATATAAGAGAGAGTATAATTATTGAAAAAATTATATTAAAAAGAGGCCCAGCGATATATGTAATAATCCTTTTAATAGGAGAAGCAGAAAAAATTGATCCTTCTTCATATACAATGGAGTTTGCTTTATTTTTAATTGCATTACTGAATTCTTTTTCACCTTTCATCTTACAGTATCCGCCAATTGGGAAAATGCTTATACAATACTCTGTTTTCCCATAAACAACAGAAAGTAACTTCTTCCCCATTCCAATTGAAAAGGTTTCCACACTTATACCCATTAATTTGGCAGCAAATAGATGACCTAATTCGTGCACAAGAACTATAATATCCAGTCCTATTATTCCAATAAAAATTGTTAACAGCATTTTATTTCCTAATTATTTTTTCAATATAGTTATTTGTTAATTCTCTTGCAGTCTGATTTGTATTAATTACTTCCTCAAATGATTGAGGTTCTTCAGACCAGTCCTTTTCAAGAATATTTAATACTATATTTGAAATATCTGTATAATGTATTTTATTATCAAGAAAAAAATTAACAGCTATTTCATTTGCAGCATTGTAAGCTATTGGGTATGCTTTCCCATAATTTATTGTATTATATGCATACTTTAAGAGAGGATATCTTTTATAATCAACTTCAAAAAAAGATAAATTTTTATTTTCCAAATTTAAATCTCCAAATGTTGATCTCATTAATTCCGGATAAAACATGGCATTCCCTATAGGTACTTTCATGTCAGGGCTGCTTATCTGGGCAAACATAGAATTATCGATAGTTCTTATGAGTGAGTGAACTCTGCTTTCTGGGTGTATAAGTACCTTTATTTTATTTTCAGGAAAAGAAAACAGGCCATGTGCTTCGATAACTTCGAGCCCCTTATTGGCCATTGTAGCTGAATCAATTGTGATTTTTCTTCCCATTTTCCATGTAGGGTGTTTAAGTGCATCTTTAAGTGTTATATTTGGAAACTCTTTTAATGGTGTTAGTCTGAACGGCCCACCTGATGCTGTTATTATAATTTCTTTTATGGTATCAGGGTCTCTTTTTTCCAGTAAATGGAATATCGCCGAATGTTCTGAATCTACAGGCAGTATTTTTTTATTAAGTTGTTTTGCAAGATTCATAATTAGCTTTCCAGCCATTACTATTGTTTCTTTATTTGCCAGTGCAAGATCTTTTCCGCTCTTTAAAGATGCAACAGATGGTAGTAACCCTTCTGATCCAGCTATTCCATTTACTACTAAATCAGCATCTGTGTTGTTTAGCATATTAATAATACTTTTGGGTCCGGAATAGGTTATTCTGCTATTTTTTGTTTTTCTGCCGCTTAATGTAAGTATAGGAATTTTAAATTCATCAGAAATTAAAATAAGATCTTCTTCATTATTGTGGGCTGAAATTGCAACAATCTCAAAAAAACTCTTATTTTTTCTAATTACTTCAATTGTTTCTTTACCAATTGATCCGGTTACACCAAGGATTATAATTCTTTTTTTCATATTTAAACCAATTTAAAAATTATAGTTAAAATAAAATAATATAGAGGTGCGCTAAATAAAATTGAATCAATTGAATCCAGAATTCCGCCTCTTCCGGGCATGAAGGTTCCGGAATCTTTAATATCTGCAGATCTTTTAATTGCAGATTCAATAAGGTCTCCTATGTTTGCACTAACCGCACAGGCTGTGGTTAGAAACAGCATCTGCCAGAATGTAATAGATATAGGAAAAATTATTCTAAAAACCAAACCTACTGCAACAGTAAATAGAAACCCGCTAATAAAACCTACCAGACTTTTATTTGGGCTTACAAGAAATATTTTTGTAGATCTACGC
>JGI24023J19991_10001511_pt1 | contig 17649 bp, 17 predicted proteins | sample Cruoilmetagenom1_FD_19991 | JGI IMG/M metagenome (IMG submission 19991) | reverse complement strand
GACTCGCGCTGACCGGCGTTGCCGCGCAGATGACGATGCGGTTCAGGGAGCTCTTCCCGCAGGTTTTCAAGGGTCAGACTGCGTAATCAGTACACGACGAATTAGTAGGCGGCGGTCCAAGTTCTCCCAGTGGCCGCCGCCATTTTTTTTTCGATCGGCGGCTCGCCGGATAAATCCCAGAAAGACGCGCCGCGCGCCGCAAAACCTCGTGCCTCCCCTGCATCGACGCAGTAGGATGGCGCCCATGGAACAAATCCCGCAAAAACGCGTCGTCACGCTGATCGCCAGCGCCACCGAAATCGTCAGCGCGCTGGGCTGCGCCGATTGGCTTGTCGGGCGCTCGCACGAATGCGATTTCCCGCTGCAAGTCGAAAAACTGCCGATTTTGACCGAGCCCAAATTTAAGGTCGAAGGTTCGAGCAGCGAGATCGATCAGCGCGTCAAGGCGATCGTCCAGGAGGGACTTTCGGTCTACCGCGTCCATGCCGATCAGCTCGATGCGGTCGCCCCTGATGTCGTCGTCACCCAGGACCAGTGTGAGGTCTGTGCGGTGAGCCTGACGGACGTCGAGGCAGCACTTTGCGAGATCACCAATTCGGACGCGAAGGTCGTCTCCCTGAAACCCGACGCCCTGGCCGATGTTTGGACCGACATCGCCAAGGTCGCCGAGGCGCTCGAAATACCAGAGCGCGGCAGCGAATTGATCGACGGTTTGAAAGCGCGCATGTCAAAATTGGCGGGCGAGGCCGAGGGGCTCGATTCGCGGCCAAGCGTTGCCTGCATCGAATGGGTCGAGCCCTTGATGGCGGGCGGCAATTGGATGCCGGAGCTGGTCGAATTGGCCGGCGGCCGAAACCTGTTTGGCGAAGCGGGCAAGCACTCGCCCTGGATGGAGTGGGATCAGATCCGCGCCGCCGACCCGGACGTCATATTGGTCTTGCCGTGCGGTTTCGACATCCCCCGTACCCTGGAGGAAATGCCGTTGATGACGGCCCGTCCCGGCTGGGCGGAGCTCAAGGCCGTGCGCGACGGGCGCGTCATCGTTGCCGACGGCAACCAGTATTTCAACCGTCCAGGCCCAAGGCTCGCCGAATCCCTCGAGATCATGGCCGAGGTCTGTCATCCCGGCCGCTTCGATTTCGGCCACGAGGGAACGGCTTGGGTGCAATGTCGCACCGCCTAAGCCGGCCGCACCGGCATTGTCATGAAACTGTAGCATTGTGACCTTATCCATGGAGCCTGGGCTCCGAGGTCTCGCGCCATGACGTTGCTGGCATCGCGAAAAAAATCTGGCGCTGGATCGCGCGCCGTTCATAGGTCCCCGACATTGAGCCGCCGCCTGGCTGCCGAAGCCCTTGGAACAGGCCTTTTAGTGACCGTCATTGTTGGATCGGGCATCATGGCCGCAGCGCTTTCGCCCGGCAATCCGGGCGTGGCGCTCCTCGCCAACGCCGCTGCCACCGGAATGATCCTGGTCGTTCTGATCACGACGCTTGCGCCCGTATCCGGCGCCCATCTCAATCCTGCAGTCACCCTCGCCTTTTGGCTGCGGGGCGAGATCGTCGGACCCGATGCGATCAAATATTGCGCGGTGCAGATCGCGGCCGGCGTCTTGGGCACCATCGCCGCCCATGTGATGTTTGGATTTGAAGCGGTGCAAATTGGCAGTCAGGCGCGCTCCGGCCTGGGCATCTGGTTGGGCGAGGCCATCGCAACATTTGCGCTCGTCTTCACGATCCTGGCCGCCTTGGCGGTGCGCCCGCAATTTGTCGCCACAGGCGTCGGGTTGGTCATCACAGCCGGTATCTGGGCGACGTCGTCGACGTGTTTCGCCAATCCAGCCGTGACCATCGCCCGCGCGCTGACCGACAGCTACACGGCGATCCGCCCCATGGACGCGGCGGTTTTTGTGCCGATCGAATTGGCCGCGGCGGCGCTAGCGGCGGTATTCGCCGGCTGGTTGTTCGCTACACCACGCCGCCCGCAATGAAGATGGCGACGACGTGAGCGAGGTGACCCGATGAGCGATGCGGCAGTTGGAGTCTTGTTCGTGTGCACCGGTAATTCGGCGCGCTCGATCATTGCCGAATGTGTTTTGAACCGCTTGGGGCAGGGGCGCTTTAACGCTTATAGCGCCGGCAGCCATCCCAAGGGCGAGGTCCACCCCTATGCGCTCGATATCCTCAAAGAACAGAACCACGACATTTCCAAGCTCAGCTCGAAAAGCTGGGACGAATTTGCCGAGACGCACGCCCCAAAAATCGATGTCGTGATTACCGTTTGCGACAATGCCGCCGGCGAGGCTTGCCCCGTTTGGCCCGGCAATCCAATGACCGTTCATTGGGGATTGCCTGATCCAGCGGTAGCAAAGGGCAGCGAAGACGAAACGCGCCAAGCATTTGCCGATTGCCTGGAGGCGACGATCCGGCGCATCGACGCTCTTTGCGACCTGCCGGTGGCGGACCTCGACAAGCAGACCCTTCGGGCCCGTCTCGAGGCCATCGGCCGGCCTCAAGAGCGCGCCGAGAGCGCTTGGGGCTGAGAGAGCATCACGGCATCTCCGCTTGACCACGCCAGTGGGAGCCGTTAGCTCGGTCGGGCAATGGAGCCGGGGCCACTCAGACACTATCGAGGCATGGTACAGGCGGGCGAGATCGCGCCCGATCGCGCCCAGCTGCTGGCCGCCGAAAAGTTGCAATTGCTGGCCAACCGGTTGGCCCACTACACACCGCCCGAGCGCACCGACTTCTTTTCCTACTTCACCAGAAAGCGCGGCGAAGTGCCCGACGGGCTCTTCATGTTTGGCGGCGTCGGGCGTGGCAAGACCATGCTGATGGACCTGTTTTTCGAAACCGTCCCCTTCGAACCCAAGCGCCGTGTCCACTTCCATGAATTCATGGCCGACATCCATGACCGCATTGCCGAAACCCGAAAGACCCACACGGGCGACCCGATCGCCCACGTCGCGTCATCCATCATCGAGGAGGCGCGTCTGTTGTGCTTTGACGAACTCCACGTCACCGATATAGCCGACGCCATGATTCTGGGCCGGCTGTTCACCGGCCTGTTCGAAGCCCATGTCGTCATCGTCTCGACCTCCAATGTCGGACCGGACGAGCTCTATAAGGATGGCCTCAACCGGCCTCTCTTCGAGCCGTTCGTTGCCTTGATCGAAGACCGTATGGAGGTGCTGGAGCTCGAAGCCGTAAAGGACTACCGGCTCGACAAACTGCAAGGCGCCAAGCTCTATTTTTCACCCAATGGCGCCAGGGCGGAAAAGGAAATGCGTGGGGTTTGGACCAGGCTCACCGGCCGCAAGAAGGGAGAGGAGGCGAAACTTCACCTCAAGGGCCGCGCGCTCCAGGTGCCCGAAGCCGCCATGGGGGTTGCCTGGTTCGCCTTCGACGATCTGTGTGAGAAACCACTTGGCGCAGCCGATTTCTTGAGTATCGCCCACGCCTATCACACGGTGCTGCTTTCGGGCATTCCGAAAATGGGCCCGGAAAAGCGCAACGCGGCGCGCCGCTTCATCGCGCTCATCGACACGCTCTATGACAACGGCGTGCGCCTGGTGGCTTCGGCCGCCGCCGAACCCGCGCAGCTTTACCCCAAGGGCGACGGCGCAGATCTGTTCGAACGCACCGCCTCGCGTCTCATGGAAATGCGGTCGGAGGTCTATCTGGCGGGCAACTAACACGCAGGCGCTTGAGGCCGGCGGCCGATTATGCCGGTTGGATTTCAACAGATGTTGCTTGAAAGGGGCTCACGGCAAAGGGGCTTACGGCACTATTGCTTCGGCGCTGACTTTCGTCCCCCAAAGCGCGGCCCGTTCGCTCAATACGGCACGCCGGATGCCCGGCGTCCTTAAGCTCGTTCGACGTCACTCGCCAAATGCGCCGTCACTCAAACGTGCGCAGCCCATCCTCAGCCATGCCGTCTTGCATCAACGTGACGACCAAAGGCACAGCATACATGCACGCAAGCACGACCAGACCCAACTGGATATAAAGCATCGTGTGATTCCCCGTCGTTCCCTGTCGATTCTCTCGACTATGACGCCATCTAAGGCCAGCAAAATGGCCTTTTTGCGGCCAAAGTCTCGACATTTTTGCAATGGTTTGGCCGTATTTATGCCTAAATGTCACAGGTCTGTGGCTTTGTTGCAACGAAATGCGGGATTTTACCAAGCCAACTGCCGAATTCTCTTCCCCCATACGGCCAAGTGAGCATTCAATTACAGCCGCAAATGGTCCCTGAGGTGGGGCCATATGACGGGGGATGACATGGAAAACGCAACCGTTTCCACCCAAAGCCTGACGAACGCCGTTCCATTGTGCGACGAGGCCGTTAAGCACGTGGCCGAGGCCACCAAGGCTCTGATCGAGGCATCCGACGAGACGGTCGAAGAGGCGATCGCCCATCTGGATTCAGCGCTGAGCTGTCTGCGCCGTTGCTGACGGTGTGAATTGCCCTCAAGGACGCGGGCATTTGGGTCTAAAGCGATATTTGACGATGGGCCCTTGCCCTTGCCCTCGCCTGCGCTGACGTCGGCGGGGCCGTCCGTCGCGCGGAAACCCGACAGAACTTTCATGGATACGCGCCTTAGTGTAGCTCCGCGCTCTTGCTCGAAAGGCGAGGGCGCGATTGGCTTCGAGCGCGCCGCAAAGACACGAAGATGTGGACCAATTGGCGCGCCGCGAGCCCTGCCCGTCGGCAGCCTTGCGCGCCCCGCCGTTTCGGGCTAACCAAGCCGCACGGCAACTCAAATGCGAACTTAACCGTTCGCGGGCGGCGGCACGATTTCAATTCTCTATTTTCGTCAAGGAGGCTTCCCATGGCGCGCAATAAAATTGCGCTGATCGGCGGTGGCATGATCGGCGGCACGCTCGCCCATTTGGCCGGTCTCAAGGAACTGGGCGATGTTGTCATGTTCGACATTGTCGAAGGCCTGCCCGCCGGCAAGACACTCGATATTTCCCAATCAGCGGCCGTCGAGGGCTTCGACGCCAAAATGTGGGGTACGAGCGAGTATCAGCAAATCCGCGACGCCGACGTGGTGATCGTTACGGCCGGTGTGCCCCGCAAGCCCGGCATGAGCCGCGACGACCTGCTGGAGATCAACCTCAAGGTGATGGAGCAGGTGGGCGCAGGCATCAAGAAATATGCGCCCGATGCCTTCGTCATTTGCATCACCAACCCGCTCGACGCCATGGTCTGGGCGCTGCAGCGCGCCACAGGCCTGCCGCGCAACAAGGTCGTCGGCATGGCGGGTGTGCTCGATTCCTCGCGTTTCCGCCACTTCCTTGCTCAGGAATTCGACGTCTCGATCGAAGACATCACGGCCTTCGTGCTGGGTGGTCACGGCGACACCATGGTGCCGCTGACGCGCTATTCGACGGTCGCCGGCATCCCGCTGACCGACCTCGTCAAGCTGAAATGGATCACCGAGAAGCGGCTTGAGGAAATCGTCCAACGCACCCGCGACGGCGGCGCCGAGATCGTCGGCCTGCTGAAGACGGGTTCTGCCTATTATGCGCCCGCGGCATCGGCCATCGACATGGCCGAATCCTATTTGCGCGACAAGAAGCGCGTGTTGACGTGCGCTGCTTATTTGAACGGCGAGTACGGCGTCAAGGGTCTGTATGTTGGCGTACCGGTGGTTATCGGCGCCAAGGGCGTCGAGCGCGTCATCGAAATCACGCTCGACAAGAAGGAACGCGACGCCTTCATGAAATCGGTCGATGCCGTGAAGGGTCTGGTCGAGACCTGTCAGCAGATCGCGCCGAGCTTGGCCTGATTCTGCACGCTCTGGCGGACGAAACGGGGATCTAGCAGCGCATGAACATTCACGAATATCAGGCCAAATCCATCCTGCGTGATTTCGGCGTGCCGGTGGCCCGCGGCACGCCGGTCTTCTCGCCCGAGGAGGCGGTCGTCGCCGCCAAGGAACTCGGCGGCGAAAAGTGGGTCGTTAAGGCGCAGATCCATGCCGGCGGCCGGGGCAAGGGCGGCGGCGTCAAACTGGTCAATTCGATTGACGAGGTGCGCGCCGAAGCCGACCGCATGCTGGGCATGACGCTCGTGACCCATCAAACCGGAGCCCAAGGCAGGATCGTGAACCGCGTCTATGTCGAGCAAGCCTCCGACATCGCGCGCGAACTTTACCTCTCATGCCTNGTCGACCGGGCCACCTCGCGCATCGCTTTCATCGCCTCNACCGAGGGCGGCATGGATATCGAAGAAGTGGCTGCCAAGACGCCGGAGAAAATAGTCACGCTGACCATCGATCCCGCATCCGGATTTTCAGGCTTCCACGGCCGCCGCATCGCCTTTGCGCTGGGGCTGGAAGGCCGGCAGATCAAGCAGTGCGTCAAACTGATCGGCGACCTGATGACGGCCTTTCGCGAAAAAGACGCGAGCCTGGTCGAGATCAATCCGCTGGTGGTCACCGGGGACGGCGATCTGCTCTGTCTCGATGCCAAAATGAACTTCGACGACAATGCGCTCTACCGCCACGGCGACATCGCCGAGCTGCGCGACATCGAGGAGGAGGACCCGGCCGAAGTCGAGGCCTCGCGATTCGACCTCAACTACGTCAAACTCGATGGCACCATCGGCTGCATGGTCAACGGCGCGGGCCTGGCCATGGCGACGATGGACATCATCAAGCTTTACGGCGCCTCGCCCGCCAATTTTTTGGACGTGGGCGGCGGCGCCAACAAGGAGCAGGTGATAAACGCCTGCAAGATCATTCTCTCCGACCCCAATGTGGAAGGCATCCTGGTCAACATCTTCGGCGGCATCATGCGTTGCGACATCATTGCCGAGGGCATCGTCGCCGCCGCCAAGGAGATGAGCATTTCGGTTCCACTGGTCGTTCGTCTCGAGGGCACCAATGTCAAACTCGGAAAAAAGATCTTGAACGAGTCGGGGCTTGCCATCATCGCCGCCGACGATTTGGGTGACGCTGCGCAGAAGATCGTCGCCCAAGTCAAGGGAGCCAAATAATGGCCGTCCTCGTCGACAAAAACACGAAAGTCATCTGCCAGGGGCTGACGGGCTCGCAGGGGACCTTCCACACCGAACAAGCGATTGCCTACGGCACCCAGATGGTCGGCGGCGTGACGCCGGGCAAAGGCGGGGACGAGCATTTGGGCCTGCCTGTTTTTAACACCGTCCACGACGCCATCGCCAAAACGGGCGCCAACGCCAGTGTTGTTTATGTGCCGCCGCCGTTTGCGGGAGACGCAATTCTGGAAGCGATCGACGCCGAAATTCCACTCGTAGTCGCCATCACCGAGGGTATTCCCGTGCTCGATATGGTGAAGGTGAAACGCGCCCTGCAGGGCTCCAAAACCAGGCTAATCGGGCCCAATTGCCCGGGAATCATCACACCCGAACAATGCAAGATCGGCATCATGCCGGGCCACATCCACACGCCGGGCTCCGTTGGCATCGTCTCGCGCTCGGGCACGCTCACCTACGAAGCAGTGGCGCAAACCACCGCAGCGGGCCTGGGACAGACCACCTGCATCGGCATCGGCGGCGACCCCGTCAACGGCACGAATTTCATCGACTGCCTCGACCTGTTTCTGGCCGACAAGGCAACCCAATCGATCGTCATGATCGGCGAGATTGGCGGTTCGGCCGAAGAGGAAGCAGCCGACTTCCTGAAAACCTGCAAGACCAAAAAGCCTGTGGTTGGCTTCATTGCAGGGCTGACGGCGCCGCCTGGCCGCCGCATGGGCCATGCCGGCGCGATCATCGCCGGTGGCAAGGGCGGCGCCCAGGACAAGATCGAGGCCATGCGGAGCGCCGGCATCGCGGTCACTGAATCGCCGGCGACCCTTGGAACCACCCTGGTTGAGGTATTAAATGGATAAGTGCGCGCCGATGCGGTCCATATCGCGCGCACACTATCGCGGCGGAGAAGGCATGGGCCCCCGAAAGGCCGGGCAATGGCGAGGCAAGACTTAAACGAGGCATTTGCGCAGACCGCGTTCCTGCATGGCGCGAACGCCGACTACATCGAAGATCTCTACGCGAATTACCAGAAGGATCCGTCCTCGGTAGACGCTGGCTGGCAGGCGTTCTTCAGTCAGCTGCACGACACGCGCGATGAGGTGCTGGCCGAGGCCAAGGGTCCCTCCTGGGCGCGCGACGATTGGCCGGTTCCCGAAAACGGTCCTGTCGCCGAGGCGATGAACGGCGATTGGGCGCCGGTGGGCCAGGCGATCGAGCAGGGCATAAGCAGCCGCGCTCAGACCATGGGCGTCGACCTCACCAGCGAACTGGCATTATCGGCAACGCGCGATTCGGTGCGCGCCTTGATGATGATCCGCTCCTACCGGGTGCGCGGTCATCTGGCCGCCTATCTCGATCCGCTGGGGCTGGAAAAGCCCCAGGCGCATCCCGAACTCGATCCCGCCTCCTATGGCTTCACCGAGCGCGACCTCGACCGCAAGATCTATCTCGATTACGTGCTCGGTCTGGAATTCGCGACCATTCGCGAGATCAACGAGATCTTGCGCCGCACCTATTGCTCGACGCTTGGTGTGGAGTTCATGCACATCTCCTCACCCGAGCAGAAAGCCTGGATCCAGCAGCGTATCGAGGGCAAGGACAAGGAAATCAGCTTCACGCCCGAGGGCAAGAAGGCGATCCTCGAAAAGCTGATCGAGACCGAGGGCTTCGAAAAGTTTCTGGATGTCAAATACACCGGCACCAAGCGGTTTGGCTTGGATGGCGCAGAATCCATGGTCCCGGCGCTGGAGCAAATCATCAAGCGCGGCGGCCATTTGGGTGTGCGCGAGATCATTTTGGGCATGCCCCACCGCGGCCGATTGAACGTTCTTTCCAACGTCATGGGCAAACGCTTCCAAGCGATTTTCCACGAGTTTCACGGCGGCTCCGCCAACCCCGACGACGTCGAGGGTTCGGGTGACGTCAAATACCATCTGGGCGCTTCCTCCGACCGCACCTTCGATGGCAACGACGTGCATCTGTCATTGACCGCGAACCCGTCCCATTTGGAGATCGTCGACCCCGTCGTGCTGGGCAAAGTGCGCGCCAAGCAAGATCAGTCCAATGACAAGACCCGCAGCACCGTCCTGCCCCTGCTGCTGCACGGCGATGCGGCATTCGCCGGCCAGGGCGTCGTGGCCGAATGCTTCGGGCTTTCGGGCCTTGTCGGCCACCGAACCGGCGGGTCGCTGCATTTCATCGTCAACAATCAGATCGGCTTTACGACCGCGCCGCGTTTCTCGCGCTCGTCTCCCTACCCCTCGGACGTCGCCCGAATGATCGAGGCGCCGATCCTGCACGCCAATGGCGATGATCCCGAAGCGGTTGTCCACGCCGCCAAGATTGCCACCGAGTTCCGTCAAAAGTTTCACAAGCCCGTTGTCATCGACATGTTCTGCTATCGCCGCTACGGCCATAACGAGGGCGACGAGCCGGCCTTTACGCAACCGCTGATGTACGAGCGCATCCGCGAACACCCGACCGTCACCCACATCTATGCGGACCGCTTGATCGGCGAGGGCATTATCACCAAGACCGAGGTGGATGGCATGCGTGCTGAGGTTCGCAGTTTGATGGACCAAGAGTTCGAAGCCGCCGATTCATACAAGCCCAACAGCGCCGATTGGCTGGACGGCAAATGGTCGGGCATTGGGTTTGCCGAGGAAGGCGCCAGGCGCGGTCAGACAGGCGTGGAGATCGAGCGCTTGCGGGAAATCGGCGGCCTGCTCGCCATGGTGCCCGAGCATTTCAATGCCCACAAAACCATCAAGCGGCTGCTCAAAAACCGCAAAAAAATGATCGACGAGGGCACCGGCCTCGACTGGGCCGTATGTGAAGCCCTGGCCTTTGGCAGCCTGTTGCGCGAGGGGTTCCCCGTGCGGCTGTCTGGCCAGGACAGCGAGCGCGGCACGTTCTCGCAGCGCCATGCCGTGTTGATCGACCAGGTAACCGAAGACAAATACGCCGCCCTGCAACATCTGGCTCCAGACCAGGCGCGCTTCGAGGTGGTCAACTCGATGTTGTCGGAAGAGGCGGTGTTGGGCTTCGAATATGGTTACACCCTGGCCGAACCCAACACGCTGGTGCTTTGGGAGGGCCAATTTGGCGACTTCGTCAATGGCGCTCAGGTTGTGATCGATCAGTTTATCTCGAGCGGCGAGCGCAAATGGCTGCGCATGTCGGGTCTCGTGATGCTGTTGCCGCACGGTTACGAAGGTCAGGGCCCCGAACACTCCTCGGCGCGTCTCGAACGCTTCCTGCAGCTCTCGGCCGAGGACAATTGGCAAATCGCCAATTGCACCACGCCTGCCAACTACTTCCATATTCTGCGCCGGCAGCTCCACCGCAATTTCCGCAAGCCGCTTGTTCTGATGACGCCAAAATCGCTGCTCCGCCACAAGCGGGCGCGCTCGACCATCGAGGAGCTGGGGCCTGAATCCAGCTTCCACCGCGTGCTCTGGGACGACGCCCAGGCGCTGACCGGCGAAAAAATCGAGCTGGTGAAAGACGACGCCATCAGGCGCGTCGTGCTGTGCACGGGCAAGGTTTATTTCGACCTTTACGAAGAGCGCGAGCAGCGAGGCCTCGACGACATCTATTTGATGCGTGTCGAGCAACTCTATCCGTTCCCCGCCCGGGCGCTCATCGAAGAGCTCTCGCGGTTCAAACAGGCCGAAATTATCTGGTGTCAGGAAGAGCCCAAAAACATGGGCGCCTGGAGTTTCATCGAACCCAATCTGGAGTGGGTGTTGAATCACATCGACGCCAGTCACAAACGCCCCCATTACGCCGGCCGTGCGGCCTCCGCAGCGACCGCAACGGGTCTAATGAGCAAGCATTTGGCGGAGCTGCAGGCCTTTCTCGACGAGGCCCTGACGCTTTGACGCATTCCGGGCGGAGGTTTGTCTCCGCCCCTTTGACAAGGGACGAGACCATATGGCGACCGAAATACGCGTTCCCACCCTGGGCGAGTCGGTGACCGAAGCGACCGTAGGGCAATGGTACAAGAAGGCGGGCGAGGCGGTCAGCGTCGACGAGCCGGTCGTCGAACTGGAGACCGACAAGGTCACCATTGAAGTGCCGTCGCCGATAGCGGGCGTGCTGTCGGATATTTCAGTCGGCGAAGGCGAAACGGTGGAGGTGGGTGCGCTGCTTGGCGCCATAGCCGAGGGCGAGGGTGCGAGCGCGCCACCGGCGGAAAAGGCCGCGCCGGCGCCCAAGCCCGCACTTGAGGAGACGCCTGTTGCGGCCGCGGCCGCGCCCGAACCCTCGGTACAATCCCAAAGCAGCGCTGAGTCCGTGCTGCCGCCGTCGGTTCGCAAGCTGGTGGCGGAAAACGACCTCGACCCCTCCCAGATCAATGGCAGCGGCAAAGAAGGGCGCATCCTCAAGGAAGACGTGCTGGCGGTGATCGAAGCCGGCGGTCAGCCGCCCCAGCCCCAAGCGGCAGCGGCGATCACGATCGATGCGCCCTCGCCCGCGCCCACCCGGCAGGCCCGCGCGCCGGGCCAACCAGGCGACGAGGCGCGCGAGGAGCGCGTCAAGATGACCAAGCTGCGCCAGACCATCGCGCGGCGCCTGAAAGACGCCCAGAACACCGCCGCCATGCTCACCACCTTCAACGAGGTGGACATGTCGGCCGTAATGGCAATGCGCAAGGAGTATCGCGACCTCTTCGAAAAGAAGCACGGTGTGCGCCTGGGCTTCATGGGTTTCTTCGTCAAGGCCTGCATCCAGGCCCTGCGCGAAATTCCGGAGGTGAACGCCGAGATCGACGGAACCGACGTCGTTTATAAGAATTACTACCATATAGGCATTGCCGTCGGCACGAAGCGCGGCCTGGTGGTGCCTGTGGTCCGCGATGCTCAAGACAGATCGCTCGCCAATGTCGAGGCCACGATCAACGAACTGGGCCTGCGCGCACGCGAGGGAAAGCTCGGCATTGAGGACATGCAGGGCGGCACCTTCACCATCACCAATGGCGGGGTCTTTGGCTCGCTGATGTCCACACCAATCCTGAACGCGCCGCAGTCGGGCATCTTAGGCATGCACAAGATCCAAGAGCGCGCCATGGTGGTGGACGGCGAGGTCGTCGTCCGGCCGATGATGTATCTGGCGCTCTCCTACGACCATCGCGTCGTCGACGGCCAAGGCGCGGTGACCTTCCTGGTGCGCGTCAAAGAGAGCCTCGAGGATCCCCAACGCCTGGTGCTCGAGCTTTAGGAGCGGCGGCGTGATACTCACCCTTTGTCAGGCGCTTTTCAGCGAGGTCTCCCCATGAGCCAATACGATCTCACCGTCATCGGCACGGGGCCGGGCGGCTATGTCTGCGCCATCCGCGCCGCCCAGCTCGGGCTCAAGGTGGCCGTCGTCGAGAAGCGCGCCACCCATGGCGGCACGTGTCTCAATGTCGGGTGCATCCCCTCCAAGGCGCTGCTGCATGCCTCCGAGGCCTATGAGGAGGCGGGCCACGGATTTGCCGATATGGGCGTCAAAGTAAAGCCGACGCTCGATCTCAAGGCGATGCTGGCATTCAAGGATGAAGGCGTTCAGGGCAACACCGACGGCGTTGCCTTCCTGCTCAAGAAAAACAAGATCGACACCTTCGAGGGCACGGGAAAAATCAGCGCGCCGGGCGAGGTCACCGTCACGCCGCAGAAGGGCAAGGCCGAGACCATCGCGACCAAATCGATCGTTATCGCCACGGGCTCGGAGGTGGCGCAGATTCCCGGCATCGACATCGACGAAAAACGCGTCGTTTCCTCGACGGGTGCGTTGACGCTGCCCGAAGTGCCCAAGAAATTGCTGGTGGTTGGCGCCGGTTATATCGGGCTGGAGCTTGGCTCGGTCTGGCGGCGTCTGGGCGCCGAAGTCGTCGTCGTCGAATTCCTCGACCGCATCACGCCCGGCCTCGACGGCGAAGTCGCCAAACAGTTCGAGCGGATCCTCAAGAAGCAGGGCATCACGTTCAGGCTGGGCCATAAGGTTGCAGCGGTCGAGAGTTCCTCCAAGGGCGCCAAGGTGACGATCGAGCCATCGCAGGGCGGCAAGGCCGAAACGCTCAATTGCGACGTCGTGCTCGTCTCGATCGGCCGTGTGCCCTTCACCGAGGGTCTCGGGCTCGAGACGTTGGGGGTCCAACTCGATGACCGCGGCCGCGTCGTAACCGACGACCACTACAAGACAAATGTCGAGGGCATCTACGCCATCGGCGATGTCATCAAGGGGCCGATGCTCGCCCACAAGGCCGAGGACGAGGGCGTGGCGCTCGCTGAAATCTTGGCCGGTCAGGCGGGCCATGTGAATTACGGCGTTATCCCGGGCGTGGTCTACACATTTCCGGAAGTGGCCTCGGTCGGCAAGACGGAGGAGGAACTGAAGGACGATGGCGTCGGCTACCGGGTCGGCAAGTTCCCCTTCATGGCCAATGGGCGCGCCAAGGTGAACCGCACGACCGATGGCTTCGTGAAGGTCTTGGCCGATGAGCGGACCGACCGTATTCTGGGCGTCCACATCATCGGCCCCGACGCCGGCAACATGATTGCCGAAGCAGCCGTCGCGATGGAAATGGGGGCATCGGCCGAAGATCTGGCGCGCACTTGCCACGCCCACCCGACACTGACCGAGGCGGTCAAGGAGGCGGCGCTCGCCGTCGATAAGCGCGCGCTCCACATGTGAGTACGTTCGATGCCGCGCCACGGGATCTTGTTATTGGTCGTCGCTGCCTTGCTCGCCTCTGCGTGGAGTGGCCGCGCCGACGTCGCGGTCCAAGACCGAGGCGTACAGATAGGACTGATCTACAACCAATCTGGAAGTCAAGCGGAGCTCGATGTTCCCTCCTGGCACGGCGCCAGGCTCGCTATCAGCCAAATCAACGAGAAGGGCGGTCTCCTCGGCCACCCGGTCCAATGGTCGCTGGCGGACGGGCGCAGCGACCCCCGGCTGCTGCGGCAAAAGACTGCCGAACTTTTTAAGAGCCACCCATCGACCAGCGTCCTGATGGGGCTCTCCGACACGGACATGGTGTTGGCGGCAGCCTCTGTGGCGGAGCAAAACGGGCGTGTCTTCGTGACTTCGGGGGCAACATCGCCACGCTTGCCGGCCGCTTTGCCGGGTCATTTGTTCCTGGCCTGCTTTGGCGACAACGTCCAGGCGGCGGCGGCGGCCGAATGGTCCCACCAAGCGCTAAAGGCGCGAACGGCTGTGATCCTGTTCAACGAAACGATGTCCTACACAAAATTGTTGCAGGGATATTTTCGCACCCGATTCGAACAGCTGGGCGGGCGCGTCNTNGCCGCGCGGCGCTACGGGCTCGACGACCTCGAGGGGCCAACGGCCGGGCTTCCGAANGCTGACATGATCTTCATTTCAGCAGGACCCGCCGAGGCAGTGCGTCTTTCCGTTNTGTTGCGCCGACAAGGCATCACGGTGCCGATCGTCGGCGGCGACGGGCTCGACCTGGAAAAGGCGTGGCTGCGGCATCCAGACATGAACAAGGTCTATTTCACAACCCACGTGTATCTCGGCGCCGATAACCCCGATCCCGTCGTGAGCGCGTTTCGCAAGACCTATCTCGCAGCCTATCCCGAAGCCGTGCCGGACGCCTTCGCGGCGCTTGGTTACGACACCGCTCAATTGGTGGCAGCGGCCATCACAGCCGCCGGCAGCGCCGATCCCGCCAAGTTCGGCGCGGCACTTGGGGCCATAAGCGATTTCCACGGCGTGACCGGAACCATCTCCTATACCGGGGGAAGCGCCATCCCTAAGAAATCCGTGAGCATCGTTGAGATTGCGGCCGGCCGGCGACGGTTTGTCGAAAAGCTGATGCCCGCGGACGTGCCGCCGCCCTGAGGGCAGCGATCCGTCGACAAGCGCGCGCTCCACATGTGAGGATGCGCGCTTGGCCGCAGATACAATAGAGGAAAAAGAGAGTGGCGAATTTTCAAACCGTAGCTCAGGTGTCGGATTTGGCACCTGGAGAATTGAAACTGGTGCGCGGCGATGTGGTCATCGCCAATATTGATGGCGAGTTCTTCGCTTTTTCCAGCCGATGCCCGCATGACAAGGGCCCCTTGGACAAAGGCAAGCTGAGCGGCGATGTCATCATCTGCCCGCTGCACTTCGCCCAGTTCAATATACGGACTGGCGAGGCCCTGCCCGGCGGCGTGACCAAAGACCCCGTCCCCGTCTATGAGGTGCGTCTCGAGGGCAACGATATCCAGGTGAGCAAAGACTGACCGGCGCGGGGCGCCACTGGCGCCGATACCCAATGCCTGAAAACACTCACTAAATCGCCAGCGATTGCGGCGAGACGAACACGGTTGTTGACAATATTAACGAACATGTTAATTAACAAATATATTAAATAAAGAGATGCGCTCAATGGACCGGCTTTCGACCACATACGCAGCACTTGCCGACCCTACTCGCCGGGCGATTGTGGCGCGGCTGGCTAAGGGAAGCGCAACGGTGAACGAGCTCGCCGAACCCTTCGAAATCTCATTACCCGCGGTTTCGCGGCATCTGAAGGTCTTGGAGCAAGCACGGTTGATCCGCCGCGAAATCGAAGCCCAGAAACGGCGCTGCCATTTGCGGCCCGAGGCCTTGAAAATGGCGGCCGATTGGATCGAGTCCCATCGGCAATTTTGGATGGAAAGCCTGGACGGCCTTGATGCGTTTCTGGGTGATCAAGCGACAAAGACCAACGCTAAAAAGAAAGAGGAGTAAGTCAGTAATGAATGAAGCCATCGCAATTGACAGCGACCAGGACGCGCCCGAGTTGATCCTGGAGCGCGACCTGAACTATCCGGTTGATATGGTCTTCAAGGCCTGGACGGATGCGGCGGCGCTCAGCCAATGGATGGGACCGGTCGGCTTCAGCGCGCCCGATTCGGAATTCGATGCCCGCGTCGGCGGCGCCTATGTCATTCCGATGATCTCACCCGATGGCTCGGTGCACACCGCGCGCGGTACGGTTCTTGAGCTGGTTCCCAATGAAAAGCTGCGCATCAGTTGGGCTTGGGACCAGGAGGATGGCAGTCCCGGCCATCAAATGGAGCTGGCGCTGAGCTTCCGCGCCACGGCAGACGGTACACGGCTCGTGCTCCATCATACCAAATTCATCGATGAGCAAGCACGTGATCAGCACAATCAGGGCTGGACCGGCAGCATCGACAAACTGCAGACCTACTTGACCGGCTAATAGTCAAACGGCCCGGCATCCATCACGTCGCGCGGCAGCCAGGATTAATCTGGTAAACGAAATTCGCCGATTAATGGCAAGTGGTCGGAACCGACACGACTGCCGTAAGTGATGCGTTCGACGGCAATATCGTCAGAAACAAAGAAATGGTCGATTGGCAGTTGCGCGGGCAGCCAAAAGGCTACGGGCCAAGATGGCTTCCTGTAGTTTAAGTCTCGTAAACCGGTTGCTTCAGGAATGCGCTTATAGATATTTGACCAGGGCGAAGCGTTCATATCACCGGCCACAATAGTAGGGCCTGCTATCGCCCTAATTTTTGTACCCAGATTTTCGATGCCCAATGATTGATTCCATGGCGAATCCAACGGATTTGTCAGGTGGACGCCGACCACATTGAAATTACGTTTGGCGCCGTCATATGTCGCCCAAATCATACGCGCCTGTCCTTTGATGCGGGGTTGCGAGTCGGCAGTATTCCAGGGGCGTTTAGATAGCAGCGCCATCCAGCATCCTTTTGTGCAACGAATCTGGTGCGGATACAGATCTTGTAAGCGCTCCAACAGGGTCAACTTGTTGTTCGATAGCTCTGCCAATATCACCACGTCGGCACCGGTATCACGCACCATCTGTTCGGCTCGAACAAGGTCCAATTGATTTTTCCAGGTGTTCAGGCTGAGAATTTTGATTTGATCTCCATGAGCAGTTGCGTTTGCAGCTCCTATCGGTTGGGCGAAATGCCCAGCGAAGTTGTAAGCCAGCACACTGATGCTCAGACAAATCGCTAACAGCAAGACGCTCCAGTCTGACCAGTAATGGACAAGCGCAAACGCGAATAGCATCGCTACAAAGTAACCGCGCAGGTGAGAGAGGATATCGAACGGTAGCCATATATTGCCTGCGAAGCTTAGAGCAGAGAACACCGCCGCTAGTCCGATACCCCAAGGCGCCAAATCGGCAATCAGCTGATTCATGGACTGTCCAACAAGGCTAATAGTCGAACGGCCCGGCGTCCATCACATCGCGCGGCAGCCAAGTCTCGTGCAGGTGGAACCATTCGAGCCTGATCGGGCCGTCTGAGAGAATGCGGAAGATCACGCTCGAAAGCCGCGCATTGTTTGCGGGCGTCGAATTGATCGCGTTCTTCTGCCACTCCTCGTAATTGACCAGCAGATGGCGATCGCAGGCTAGCGGACGCAGCCGCACATCGCGGATCTGCACCTTGAAGCCCGGACTCTTGCCATAGGCCTGACGCACGCCATCGATCAGGCCTTGCTTGCCCATTGTGACGCCGCCTGGATAGATCAGCTGAAAATCTTCCGCCAGCCGGGCGCCGTGGCGGGCTTGCAGGACCTCCTCGTCGTTCGCCACCAGGCCCTGGAACCAGTCGTCGAAAAAGACGTGAAAGTCCTCGATTTCCGCCCGCG
>JGI24023J19991_10001506_pt1 | contig 17666 bp, 13 predicted proteins | sample Cruoilmetagenom1_FD_19991 | JGI IMG/M metagenome (IMG submission 19991) | reverse complement strand
GCGAACTCTTTGGCATCTACCAGTTTAAAACCTGCTTCTTTAACTAAGTTTTCGTAGTAAGATCTGGGCAAGAATTTAGCTGCTTCAGTCTTAGTATCGGTTTTGACCCTTTTTACTCCATGGTCACGTAAATACTGGACTGCGGTTTTAACCTGGGTACGGTAGAAAGGTAATGTTTCAGCAGGTCTCGCTTCTTCATAAAAAGCTGTGTTAAAGAATAGGAATCCACCTGGTTTTAGCGCCTTTCTAATTCTTTTAACGCAGTCCAACTGATCATCCGCTGATAAGTAATGAATACCATTCCCCCAGACTGCAATATCAACACTCTGATCTGGGATTGTCATATCTTCTATTGAAGAGTGAACGAGTTTCAATTTTTCAACGGTTTTTTCTAATTTGGATTGAGCCAGCTTTAAGGCCCCAGCTGATTGATCCAGACACAAAACTGCGGCTTTCTTCCAAGTTTCAGGGAAATTATCGAATACGAGCTGAACCATTGTTCCGGCTCCGGTTGCTACATCCAAGACTCCTTCAAGCCCATTAATCCCCTTTTGCTTCATAATTTCGACCCAGCTAGTAATGCATNCGCTGTTTACTTGTCTATATTCTTCAGTATCCGCAAATGGTTCATAATTATAATCTTCTTTCTCAGTATAGTGTTCTTTCATTTTTGGCATTTCCTGCATTTAATACCTCCGCTTTATACCCCTACCCTGTAAATTCTGAGACGGAGTTATGAGGGGGAAATTATAACATAATATGCAGCAGAAATAAATATAAACGAACTTTAACACTGCAATCATACTCCCCTTTTATCCCCCCAGATAATTTTGTGAAGCTGGGGCAACACTCTTATAGATTCTAATTTATCATCAATAACTTTTTCAGTTATCCAACCCAATTCGGAGCCATCTGTAGGCTGAAATATAATATTAGCTTTGATATCATACCTGTTTAATATTCCTCTGGCATATTCATAGTCAATCTCATCTTGTATAACAAATTTTAGTTGATCTTTAGGTCTAAGTTTAATAAAGAGATCAAAGTCCATTTTATCCTGCATTGAGGAACTCGGACATTTGCAATCCATACTTATTGTACTATTTTCAGTCCAAAAACCCGGCGGCGGCATTTTATGTCCGCTAGTTTCAAGAAGAATTGTATAATTATCACTAATTAAGTGATTTGCCAGTTCTTCAACCTCCTTAATCTGAATAAGGGGCTCGCCTCCGGTAATACAAACTCTCTTGCATTCATGCTTCTCAACTTCTTTTACCACTTCAGACACAGTACGGTCTCTAAAATCTCTCCCTTCAACGGCGTACATAGTATCACACCAATTACATCTCAAATCACATGCGAACAACCTAACAAATACAGTTGGCAGCCCTATTTCAAGGCCTTCACCTTGGAGTGAAAAAAATATTTCGCTTATCTTCATTGCTCATACTCGGTGGGATCCGGCACACCGGATTCGACAAATGCTCTTTTTCTCTCTCTACACGAACTGCAGACTCCGCAGTGTTTCTCCCCACCTTTATAACAAGTCCATGTATCTTTAAAAGGCACCCCAAGCTCTGCTCCAAGTCTTACTATCTCTGACTTGTCTATATCAACAAACGGGGCGTCGATCACTAAGTCAGGATTATCATTAGCCAGCCTTTCAGAATTCTGAAACGCTTCTACAAACTCTTTTCTGCAATCCGGATACACGCCTCTGTCAGAAAAATGCGCACCAAAAAATACATGGTTGGCTTCCAAGCTGACTGCATACCCTATTGCAATAGATAGAAAGATAGCGTTTCGGTTGGGCACTATCGTTGATTTAAGAGTTTCATAATGATCCGCCGTTTCAGGCACTTCAGGTACCTCTATATTTGAGTCTGTAAGAGCTGAACCAGAAAGAAGGCTTTTCATTGCTGAAAGATCAACTACTTTGTGATCAACTTCTAATTTCTTAGCAATACCTTTAGCATATTCAATTTCTTTTAAGTGTTTTTGTCCGTAAATAAAGGTAAGAACATAGACTTCAAACCCTTCTCTGACCATCTTATAAAGAAGAGCAGAGCTATCTATTCCGCCCGAAGCGATAATTACAGCCTTGGTTTTCATAATCTTAATATTATATGCTCAAATTGATATGGACAAGGGAGCGCGGGGCTATGCTATCAGTGTAATAATCAGTGAACTTTTTTTGGGAGAGTTTCTGTATTTTTTGAGACAACATCATAGAAGTCTCCCAACTTATTTTCAAGTTCATCTACATGGCTTACAACATCTTGGATTTGAGTATCTAAATCTTCGGCTTCAAGGTCTATTTCCTCACACCTTTTCCATTCAATGATGTGGCCCTTAATATGATTAAATGCTGCCTGCATAGATTTCATATCCTCAGATATTTGAGATACCGTGACAACGAGCTCCTTTTTCTCTCTTTCTCTTTTAACATACCCCAGCCAGAAAGTTGCGAACACAAAGGCTAGAATTAATAGGCCCTGAGGAACTGATGTTTCTACAGTAGGATAAAAACCAATTGCATCAATGTAAGGCAGAAAATCCACTGGAGTGGTATTAATCACACCTGCTTCCTGTAGTTCTTTAATTCCCTTACCCAATAATATGAATGCAAGAAAATACAAGAAAATACTTGTGAAAGTGAAAAAGTATTTAAGCGGTATTCTAAGAGCCATTTTAAATATCACATAAAAAAGCGCAACTAAAACTGCTGCTCCGACCACAATACCCCAGATAACTGCAGATTGTGCGTTCTCAGACTGATACCAAAGAGCTTGATAAAATAGTACCGTTTCAAATGCTTCTCTGTATACGGCAAAAAACGATACGCTTGCAAGTGCAATTACACTGTTCCTAGAAACAGCATTCTCTACTTTACCCTGTATGTATTCTTTCCACTTTTTAACTTCTATCTTTGTAATCAGCCAATAGCTCACGTAAAACAGCACGGCAGCAGCAGTCAGCGCTGTAATTCCTTCTATTATTTCACGCTGGGCGCCACTAATAGAGATTACAGTTTTAGCAAGAAACCATGTCAAAACCCCCGCTCCTAATGCTGCAATCCAACCGTAATGTATATATTTAATGGATTTTCTCGATCCTGTAGCATTCAAGAAAGCAATAATCGCCGCAATTATCAATATTGATTCTAATCCTTCTCTTACAATAATGGCAAGGGAATTTAAGAAGGAAATGAACTTACTGGAGGATTCACTTTCCAAAATACTTGCTGCTGAAACTAAATTTCCTTGAAGCTTGTTATTTAAACTAGAAACTTCTTCAACTGTTTTCTCCAATTTAACAGCATTTCTGTAGTCGCCAAAATTAGCTTCCATTTCCGCTGTAAACTTTCTATCTTTAACAAAAAGATCAGGCTCTACCTGTTCAAATCCTAGAAGATACGCATCGAGCGCTTTCTCATATGATTCCTGGATGTTTCCGGATTGATAAAGTTTGAACGATTCGTTAAGCAGCTCACTTGTCATTGTTATTGCTGAGTCTGCAGATAAAGAACTATTATCAAACATTCCCTTACGAAGATAAGAAATAGCAATATCTTGGTCTTGTTCTCCTACCTCTGAACTTATTTCATCTACTATCTGATTATTTGAGAGTACGGCAAGGTATTTATAATCTTTTATTTCATTTGTAAGTACTGGTGTTATTTTTCCCCAAGAATTGCTGTTTTCATTTGCAGCTCCAAGTGACATAACATAAAAAGCTACATCCCATTTCTTATCATCAGGAATTTGAGGGAATGATGGCATAGCAGTACCGGTAATTCCAAAGGTCATTGTGTTGTGAACTTTAAAAGGTGAAAGACCTGAATAGAAGCCGGGGTCAATTAGTTTAGTGGGAGGCGGATTAAGTCCCTGGGCCAATTGGCCATCTCCTGCACCACTTATACCATGACACTGTGAGCAACTGTTAGCATATAACTCTTTCCCGACTTCTAAAGAAGGGCTTTTACCCGGATGAGGAACTATACCGTAAGAGCTAATTATTTTTTCTTTTGTTATATTTGATACTTGTTCGACATTTTGTACAGAGGATTTGGATACAATCAAAGTTGACAGTTTATCAATCTCATATTCTATATTTGCCCTATCCCCATCTGATGATTTGAGAGTCTGAAAGAGCTCTAGAGCTTCTGAAGAGAACTCAATCATCTCATTATATTCATCATTGTTTATTACTTCGCCATTGAGGACAGCATTTTGATAATCACCGCCTATATAATCGACTAGAGATAAAATTCTCTTTTCCGTCGATGAGGCAAAAGAAGTTATAGTGATTAATAATAAAAGGGAAAGACTTATTAAAGAAATACTAGAGATTCTGATTATGTTATTGATAAAAATATGCCTAATGCCTCCGAGCGCTATTGCACTAAAATATTAAAAAATAGTTAATTGATACCAACTTCAAGCGATATTGAAAATGATTATCAATTAGGAGTTTCAGATTACCATAAAGCCCTTTAGAGTCAAGGAATAAAATTGCAATAATGTCTATATAAATTATTATAATTGGGCTAATTATTTGATATGCAAAATTCTTTTTAGTAATAGTGTATAGATATGAGCAAGAAACCCAAACATAAACAAAAATTATTTGATGAGTTTCCACCGGCATCCGAGAAAGAATGGAAGGACCAAATAGTCAAGGATTTAGGGGGAAAAGAATATGAAAAGCTTATCTGGAAAACTTATGAGAATATAGATATAAACCCTTTCTATACTCAAAATAAGTTAGAGACTATAAAAAATCAATTATATTCACTACCCGGTCAATTCCCTTTTGTCAGAGGAGCCAATTCTAGTAATAACGACTGGAAAATTAATCAAGAAATTAACCAGACTGATATAAAACAAGCTAACCGACTAGCTTTAAACAGCATAAATGGCGGCGCAGATTCCTTAACATTCATTTGTGAAATAGATCAGGAACAATATTCGGGAATCCCCATTCAAAATAAGGAAGACATAGCTCTTTTACTTGAAGGAATAGATTTGGAAATTACTTCAATCAATTTTAAAAGCGGAAACGGTCCAATCGGAATTTTGTCTCTATATATTAATGAGGCAAAAAAAAGAGGGATCAATCCAACAATGTTATCCGGTTCAGTAGGTTGTGATCCATTAAAGAATTTAAGCTTAAACGGCACATTCTCAGTAGGAGAAGAAAACTCTTTTAATGAATTAAGAGCGTTAATTTCATATTTGAACGATTTCATGCCCAACTTTAAGGGACTAATAGTAAATAGTTCTCAGTTTCAAGACTCAGGAGCATCTATTACCCAGGAACTAGCTTTGACCTTATCAGCAGGGGTGGAATATATAGATCGACTGACCGATATGGATCTTACCGTTGATCAAATTACAAAGCAGATGTCGTTTTCATTTTCTATTGGATCAAATTACTTTATGGAAATTGCTAAGCTGAAGGCGGCAAGATTACTTTGGGCACAGATTGTCAATCAATATGAGCCTAAGAGTGAATCTTCTAATCTAATGTCGATCGAAGTTCAGAATTCATCCTGGAATAAAACTCAATACGATCCATATGTAAATTTATTGAGAGGCACTCTCGAAACTATGGCCGGCGCGTTGGGTGGGGCAGGAGTAATTACAGTTAGGCCGTTTGACTCAGAGTATAAAGCACCGGATGAGTTTTCTTTAAGAATGTCCCGGAACACTCAACTTGTTCTCAAGAATGAATCTTACCTAGAACGTGTAGCAGATCCATCTGCGGGCTCTTATTATATTGAAAACTTAACTAATTCAATCGCGGCCGAGTCATGGAAACTCTTTCAAGGCATAGAGAGCAATGGAGGATTTGTCGAATCACTTAAATCCCGAGCTATTCAAGATGCAATTGAGAAAACTAAAAAATCCCGAGATATGAATATAGCCACCAGGAAAGATACATTTTTAGGGGTTAATCAATATCCTAATTCTACTGAGAGTATTTCACACATACTAGAGGATAAACTTCCAGGCATTAAAATTAAAAACTCAGACAATACAATAAAAACTCAAAACAAACTATCTATACAATATGCAACTGAATATCTTTCAGGCGAAGGTGTTTACGTCGGAGATCTATTATTACAAGACACTGGGGAGCTGGAATTTCAAATACCTGCGTTATTAACCTACCGCGGCGCTCAGGCTTTTGAAGATTTACGCTTGGCGACAGAGCGGCATTTCGACAAAACTGGATATAAGCCCAAGGTTTTCTTGCTAACTATTGGAAACCCTTCTATGAGAAGTGCAAGAGCATCTTTTTCAAGCAACTTCTTCGGATGCGCTGGTTTTGAAATACTTAATAATGCTGGATTTGATACTCCAGAAGATGGTGCCAAAACGGCACTTGAAAATAATGCAGATATAGTTGTGATATGTAGCTCTGATAACGAATATGTAAACTTTGCCCCGACTATTATTAATAGATTGAAAGAAAAGAATTCAGATATAAAGATAATTATCGCAGGCAATCCAAAAGAGCATATAGAGAAACTGGAACAGTCTGGTGTAGATAATTTTATTCATATTCGTTCAAACGCCTTAGAAATGTTAAAGAAGTATCAGGAAGTTTTGGGAATCAAGGCTTGAGCAGAGGTGAGTTGATTTGAAACCGAATTTTTCAAACATTGATTTTAATCAGACAGAAAACAAGATCTCTGATCACAGACCTGATAATACAGAAAACAGATGGATGACTCCTGAAGGCATAGAGGTTAAATCCCTATATACAAAAGATGACCTTTTGGAGATGGAGCATCTTAACTATGCAGCCGGGATAGAACCCTACCTACGAGGCCCTTACTCTACAATGTATGTAACTCGCCCTTGGACTATCAGACAATACGCCGGGTTTTCAACAGCTGAAGAATCAAATGCTTTTTACAGAAGGAACCTAGCTGCAGGACAGAAGGGACTATCTGTAGCTTTTGATCTACCTACTCACCGGGGGTACGATTCCGATCACGAACGAGTAGTGGGAGACGTAGGAAAAGCCGGGGTAGCGATCGACTCTATCCTAGACATGAAAATTCTCTTTGACCAGATTCCGCTCAACGAAATTTCTGTTTCCATGACTATGAACGGCGCTGTACTTCCAATAATGGCATTTTACATCGTAGCCGCAGAGGAACAGGGTGTTAGTCCTGAGAAACTTAGCGGCACAATTCAAAACGATATATTAAAAGAATTTATGGTTCGCAATACCTATATTTACCCACCTGAACCATCGATGCGAATCATAGCAGACATTTTTAAGTATACTGCTGAAAAAATGCCGAAATTTAATTCAATAAGCGTAAGCGGATATCACATGGAAGAAGCCGGAGCTTCTTCTGATATAGAACTTGCTTACACGCTGGCAGACGGGCTCGAATATATACGAACAGGTATAAAAGCTGGAATGAAAATTGATGATTTCGCTCCTCGCATCTCATTCTTCTGGGGTATAGGTATGAATCATTTTATGGAAATAGCAAAAATGCGCGCTGCTCGCATGCTATGGGCTAAGATTGTAAAACAATTTAACCCCAAAAATCCAAAATCTCTGGCGCTTAGAGCTCATTGTCAGACTTCAGGATGGAGTCTTACAGAGCAGGACCCTTTTAACAATGCAGTAAGAACTTGCATTGAAGCGCTTGCAGCTGTTCTGGGCGGGACACAGTCTCTTCACACGAATGCTTTAGATGAAGCAATTGCACTTCCTACTGATTTCTCTGCGCGCATTGCAAGAAACACACAAATATATCTTCAAGAGGAAACAAATATATGCCGCTCAGTTGATCCATGGGCTGGTTCTTATTATGTCGAATATCTAACTGACCAAATTGCTCACAGGGCTTGGGATTTGATAAGCGAAGTTGAAGAACTAGGCGGAATGGCAAAAGCAATTGATACTGGAATACCAAAAATGAGGATAGAAGAAGCGGCCGCCAAAAAACAGGCCCGCATTGACTCCGGACAGGACGTTATAGTAGGCGTCAACGAATATCAGGTTGAAGAGGAAGACCAGATAGAAATATTACAAGTAGACAATACTGCTGTAATGCGCTCTCAAGTTGAAAGGCTTAAACAGTTAAAAGAATCAAGGGATAACAATGCTGTATCGCTGGCATTGGATGCTATTACAAAATGCGCTGAAACCGGGTCAGGGAATCTCCTAGAGCTTGCAGTTGACGCAGCTAGAAAACGAGCCACCTTGGGAGAAATATCTGATGCTTGCGAAAAGGTATTTGGCAGATATAAGGCTGTAATTCGTTCTATTTCAGGTGTATATTCTTCTGAGATGTCTCAGGATAAAGACTTTATTAAAGCAAGAGAGTTGGCGGACGAATTTGCGTCACTTGAAGGAAGACGGCCTAGAATAATGGTTGCAAAAATGGGTCAGGACGGTCATGACCGCGGAGCCAAAATTATTGCTACAAGTTTTGCCGATCTCGGGTTTGATGTAGATATCGGCCCGCTTTTCCAAACGCCTAATGAAGCAGCAAAGCAGGCTATTGAAAATGACGTACACATAATTGGCATATCTAGCCTTGCCGCTGGTCATAAGACCCTTGTACCTGATTTGATAGGTGAGCTAGAGAAATCAAATCGTGGAGATATAATGGTTGTTGCAGGCGGCGTAATACCAAAACAAGATTATGATTTCTTATATGACTCTGGTGTAACAGCCATATTTGGCCCTGGAACCGTAATTTCAAAAGCTGCTCAAAATTTACTAGAAATATTGATTAATAATGTCAAACAAACTGATTAATCTGTTTCATAAAACTAATCTTCTTTATTAACGAACAACCTAAAATGGGCAAATCAAAAAAGAAAAACGACCTATCTTTTAAAGAATATACAGAAGGCATCCTTTCTGGTAACCGATCTGTATTGAGCCAGGCCATCACCCTTGTAGAAAGCACCTTACCAAAACACAGCGAGCTTGCGCAGAAAATTATTAACTACTGTCTTCCCTATACGGGAAAGTCTATACGGATCGGCATAACAGGCATACCAGGAGTCGGCAAGAGCACTTTTATCGAAACTTTTGGACTTTATCTAACTAAGGAAGAAAAAAGAACTGTTGCAGTGTTAGCAATAGATCCAACCAGCGAGCGCTCTAAAGGAAGTATTCTTGGTGACAAAGTAAGAATGGAAAAACTCTCCCTGGATCAAAATGCCTTCATACGTCCCTCCCCCACCTCTGGTTCATTAGGTGGTGTTGCGCAAAGTACACGTGAGACAATCTTATTATGTGAGGCAGCTGGGTTTAATACGATAATCATAGAAACAGTCGGAGTAGGTCAATCCGAAATTGCAGTCGATTCGATGGTTGATTTCTTTCTACTGCTCCTTATTGCTGGAGCGGGTGATGAGATCCAAGGGATGAAGAGAGGAATTATGGAAATGGCTGATACTGTGGCCATTACTAAGGCAGATGGAGAAAACATTACCAGGGCCGAACGGGCAAAAAGGGAGTTTGAAAACGCCATTCAATTATTTCCTTCAAAAGAAGGCGGATGGATTCCCGAAGTAACAACTTGTTCGTCCTTAGCCAATAAAGGCATAAAAGAAATTTGGGAAATCATCATCAAGCATCAGGATTTAATTGAGAAAAGCGGATTACTGCAAAAGAAAAGACAGGAACAGACCAAGAGATGGATGCACGAGGCCATTTTATATGCTCTGAAAAGGAGTTTTTATTCTAATGCAGACATAAACAAGACTGTGCTAGACTTGGAAAAGAAAGTAGCAGAAGGCAAAAAAAGTCCCTTCACAGCTGCTAAAGAACTCTTAAATACATACTTTAAAAGTGTTTCATAATTTTAAGCCCTCTAGACATTAAGGCTTAAAACTGAATAAATATATCCATGGAAAAAGCAGCAAAATACGAGATAGAGACTATCAAACCAGCAGACCTGGATGAGATAGTGGCTATTGAGAATGTGAGTTTTCCATCTCCATGGTCAAGGCGCATTTTTGAAAGAGAAATAGAAGCGACAAACTCATACAAAAGGGTAATAAGATTTTCCGGTAGTGTCGTAGCATATATTGTAACTTGGACAATTTATGATGAGGTTCATATCCTAAACATCGCGGTTCATCCGGATTTCAGGAAAATCGGACTAGGAGAAATGCTGCTGAGAGATTGTTTAGGTTTTTCATATGAACGAGGTTTAAAACTAGCAGTTCTTGAAGTTAGAACTTCAAACAATAGTGCAATCAAACTTTATGAAAAAATTGGATTTAAAACTTTAAGGGTTAGAAAAAAATACTACTCAGATACTGGTGAAGACGCCTATGTCATGATGTATGAGTTAAAGTTAGAATCAGAAAAGAAGTAACAACACGGTTTATGTTCTTCGTTCTACTATATAATCAGCTAGTGAATCTAGAGAATCCTTATAACCGCTATCTGGCAATGAAGAAATTGAACTTTTGGCTTTCTTCACATAACTCTCTGCCATATTATTTGTGATTTGTACCCCTTTATACCTCACAACAATATCTCTCACAAAACTTAATTCTTCCTCACTAAAAGCTTCTTCGCCTGCCAGAATCTCGTTTATATTCGCTTTTTCTGAACTTGAAGCCTCTTGAATTGAATAATAGAGAGGAAGAGTCATCTTGCCTTCTATCAAATCCTGCCCTACACCCTTTCCAAACTCTTCCTCGGTTGATGAGTAATCAAGCGCATCATCTGTCAGCTGAAAGGCTACTCCAATATTAAATCCATATTGACCTACTGAGCGCTTTAATTCATCTTCTACCCCTGCAAGTATAGCCCCCACACTACCACAGCTTTCTAAAAGCGAAGCGGTCTTATTTTCAATAATTCCAAAACACGCTTCTTCTGTAATCTCGAGCATGTTGTTTGCATTCATAACCTCGAGCACCTGTCCCTCTGCTAATTTTGCAGCAGCATCAGTAACAGCCTTGATAAGCTCCAAATCACCACAGGCGTGAATTAGACCTAGCGCTCTAGCCAACATAAAGTCACCAACGAGCACTGTTGCCTTATTTCCCCAAACTATATTGGAGGAAGGCTTTCCGCGTCTTAATTTGGCCTCATCTACAACATCATCATGAAGCAAAGTAGCTGTATGAATTAATTCTAGGGCTGCAGCGGCATAAATCCTTTCTTTACCTTCTATTCGTCCACATGCGCCGCTTGAAAGAAGAAGCACAGCCGGACGGAGCCTTTTTCCACCACTCCCAAGTAAATATTTGGAGATCTCATATACCAATGGTATAGGGGATTGTATATTAACTTCAAGCTCTTCTTCAACTGCTTCGATATCAGAGCCGACAATAGATAGAATATCTGAGAAACCCATCGCGGCTTTTAAGTTATCTGAACACCGGAAATATGTCAAAACTAGCTTCTCTTATAGTAATTTAGCCAAAAATTATATAATCTATGATTAGATTCAAATTGGTGTAATATCTAACCAAATGGTTCCATTAAAACTCTCTTTAAAAAACTTTCTAAGCTACGGCGAGAATACTTCAACCCTTGATTTCAGAGATTTTGATATAGCCTGTCTTACTGGAAAAAACGGACACGGCAAATCGGCGTTAATAGATGCCCTAACTTGGGCTCTGTGGGGAAAATGTCGAGTTAAAATAAAGGATGAAGTAATAAAAAGGGGCGCAAGCGAGGCTAGAGTAGAGCTTGAGTTCGATTCAGAAAATAACATTTACAGAATATTGAGAGTGATCGAGAGAAAAAAAAGCGGCACCTCAACTTCAATTAATCTAAGCATTTTCGATAAAGAGAAGCAACACTTTTAAACCTTTGGATGAAGGCGCCAAAACACAAATCACAATAGAAAATTTACTAAAAATGGACTACAACTCATTCATATGTTCATCATTCATATTGCAAGGCATGGCAGATGAATTTACCAAAAGAACGCCTTCTGAAAGAAAAGAAATCCTCTCAAAAATTCTCGCCCTTGATGAATATGAATTAATTACAAAAAAGGCAAGGGAACAATCACAACTCTCTAACTTAGAACTAAATACCCTTGAGAACGAAGAAAAGCTGCTAGAGAATGAAATCTCAGAAAAAGATACATTTGAAGAAAAGCTACAAAAAGCAAAGTTTGAGGATAACAAATTATCTTCAGAGATATCAAAATTTGAGACCATCCAATCAGACTTAATAGTCCAAAACGAATCTCTTAAAGCCAAACTCAAAAATTTAGATCAATTAAAAATGGAAAAAGCGCAAAACAATCAAGAATCTCTCAAACTTGAGTCTGAGCTTAATCAATTAACAAGTCTAATTCTGAAGGATAATGAAATTGTATCTAAAGAAAAAGAAATTATAAAAGGTTTTGAAAAATATGAACAAGTTCTAAAACAAGAGAAAATTCTTAGTGAAAAGGAACTCACAAAATCAAAACTTGAGATGGAACTAGAAAGTGTTCAAAACCTAATCAATTCGGATAAAGCTATGTTGGTAGGAGAATTAAACTCTCTTAAAGCCAAAGGGGAAGAAATCGAAAAGAATCTTGCGAATGTGAAGGCAGTCACATCTAGAGAAAATGAAATCACCTTGGGATATAAACAGTTTGCCGAACTCAACAAACAAAATAGAGATATGGACAACAAAAAGAATTTGATGCAAGAACTCACCACTAAGCAAATGGAATTAGATAACAAGGTTGAACAAAAGAGAATTGAGATTGAATCCTCTTTACTAGAACTCAATTCTAAAGCTCGTCAACTAAAGTCTAAATCCCAGAAGAAAACAGGCTTAAACAAACAGATCGGGAACCTAAACATCCAACTTAAAGCTGTAAAAGAGTCTCAGGGCAAGATCGATAAAACTAACGAAATTCTAAACAAGTTGAGAGAGAAGAAAAGCTCAACTATTTCGGGAATATATGACCTCGAGAGCAGAAAAGAAGAAGAGATAAAAAAATTATGGTTAATCAACACAGAACTAAAAGATCCTCACTGTCCTTTATGCGAATCTCCGCTTGAGGAAGAAGCAAGAAAAGCGCTTATTGAAAAACTTGAGAAACTAACAATAAATTTGGAAGCTAAGATACTAGAAAATAAGGGGAATGTAGAGAAATTAAAATTAGACGAGCAGAAATTATTACAAGAGCTTAAGAAATTAGAGTCTACAACTAAGGATTCCATATCTCTCAGCAAAGAGCTTGGAGAAAAAGAGCAAAATTTAAAAGAAGCTGAGCTTGCCTCAAAAGAATTAGAAAAAACCACAAAAGAACTCGAAATCCTTACTAACTATTTTAAAGACAAAACATATATTCAGGAATTTAGCAAAACCATAAATGACTTAAAGGAAAGAAAATCGGAACTGGGTTATGATTCTGATAACCATATTTCAATCAAAAAAAGGCTTGAGGAATTCCGAAAATATGTGACAGAAAATGAAATTCTGAAGAGTGATAAGATCAAAGAATCTCAATACGCCAAAGAACTAAAAGAGGTTCTATCAAGAGTACAGCCTCTCGGTGAGAAACTTAAACAAGAAAGTTATTCTCTGGAAAATAGAAAAAAGGTTCTCAAAATTCAAACTGCGCTAAACGAGCTATTATATGACGAACATAAACACAAGAATTTAAGAAAAGAATCCAAGAGCCTTGAGATATATGTTAGAGATAGAGAAAATCTTGAAAAGGCTAAGCTTGGGTTGAGTATTAGAGAAAAAGATGAGAGAAAAATTTCTCAAGATCTAATAGATTTCAAGAAGAAGAGTAGGGATATTGTAAGCGAGCTTAAACAGATGGAAGAGGTCATTGCAAAGAGCAAAGAAATAATGCAACAACTCGAATCCACAACAAATAGAATTAACATATTAAGAAAAAACAAGACCGAAATTCTTACAGAGATTACGAGAAGCGAGAATCACCTTGAAAGAATTGAGAAACTCCTTTACAACAAAAAGAATGTCGGACAAAAAATCGAGAAAACAAACCGGGATTTAGTAATATTCAAGGAACTTGTGAAAGCGTTTGGGAAAAACGGGCTCCAGGCGTTAATAATTGAAAATGCAGTACCAGAAATAGAAATTGAAGCAAACAAAATTCTTAGCAAACTTACCGAGGGCGCTATGGCGCTCAGCCTTGAAATGGTGAAACCAACTCAAACTGGCGGCGCAAAAGAAACCCTTGAGATTTATATCGGAGATTCGTCTGGAACAAGAAGTTATGAAACTTTTTCAGGAGGTGAAGCATTCAGAATCGATTTTGCTCTCAGGGTTGCCATCTCAAAATTTATTGCTAACCGTTCTGGCGCTCAACTAAGAACTTTGGTTGTAGATGAGGGGTTTGGCACACAAGATAAAGACGGTCTAGATCAGTTTGTTCAGGTACTTAATATAATTAAAGACGACTTTGACAAAATATTGGCTATAACACACGTCGAAGAATTAAAAGAACGGTTTCCGGTTAGAATAGAAGTTACTAAGGAGGCCGGTCAAGGTTCTAGCTTTGAAGTAAGCTACTCTTAGCAACAATGACTAATAAACTATGAATTGGATTGATATAGCAGTTTATATAATCATTATCTTTTTTGTTGTTATAGGTATGACAAGAGGTCTTGTCAGGCAAGTTTTTTCTATTGCAGCTCTTATTGGCGGAATCATTATCGGACTGATTTTTTACGATGTTTTTGCAGCGATGTTCATCAAAGACAACCTAGTCAACAATGAATCAATTGCCAATGTGGGAGCTTTCCTAATAGTCGGTTTTATATCTTATCTACTAATTCAAATCCTTGGCTGGTTGACCACCAAAGTAATTGGGACTCTCCACCTGAGCTGGCTCAACAGAATGGGTGGAGCGGTAGTAGGAATTATAATAGGTGTTATAGCTGCTTTTTTATTTGTATCTACGGTTACATTATTCGTTACCGATAAAGACCAGACGGTAAGCAATTCAACTACAATCCCTTATCTAAACGCAACCTATGAGACAATAAAGAATAAATTGCCTGAGGATTTAAGAGCAAGCTTGATTAGATCAAAAGAACTCATTCGTAAAGAAGGGTTAAAAGCAGCCATGAGGATAAAAGACTCTGAGAAGATCAAAGAAATCCTTAATGATAAAGAACCTTAGGCAAATCTATTTTAAATCTCTGCGCCAAATTTAGATATTTTCCTTAGTCTCAGAATTTCGGTAATATAATCATTATGATAAACGTTCATACATTAGATGAATTCATAATTAGAAGACAAACGGACTTCCCCTACGCAACAGGTGAATTATCCAGACTTCTCCGAAATATCGCTTTAGCCTCAAAAATCGTAAATAGAGAAGTAAATAAAGCGGGTTTAGTAGATGTACTTGGCACAACCGGATACACCAACGTTCAGGGTGAAGAAGTAAAAAAACTAGATTTGCTTGCAAACAAAACTTTTATAGCCTCACTTGAGCTGGGTGGTCAATGCTGTGGGGTTGCCTCAGAAGAGAATGAAGAATTCGTTGCATTTGAGGCTGAATCATCCAGAGAAGGTAAATATATAGTCGCAATAGATCCACTTGATGGATCCTCCAACGTTGACGTAAACGTCTCAGTCGGAACCATTTTCTCTATATACAGACGCGTTTCGCCACTAGGAGAACCTTGTACTTCACAAGACTTTCTTCAAAAAGGCTGTGAACAGGCAGGAGCTGGGTATGTAATTTATGGATCATCAACTATGCTGGTTTATACAACAGGTCATGGGGTTAATGGTTTTACACTTGACCCATCAATTGGAGAATTTTGTTTATCTCATCCTGACATGACTACACCTAAGAGCGGTAAAACCTATTCTGTTAATACTGGGAATTTCTATAACTTCCCGGAAGGCGTAAAAAATTATATTAATTATTGCAAAGCAATAGGGAAGAATTCTGAATCTCCTTACTCTGCCCGTTATATTGGTTCAATGGTTGCAGATATTCATAGAAATTTACTAACCGGTGGAATATATATATATCCATCATTAGATGGGTACCCAGATGGCAAATTAAGACTTGTTTATGAATGTAACCCAATGGCATTTATAGTAGAGCAAGCCGGCGGTACGGCAACAGATGGATTCATACGAATTTTGGATATTGAACCTCAGGAGCTTCATCAAAGAACACCGATCTTTATAGGCTCCAGTGAAATGGTATCAAAAGCTAAAGAATTGTTAGATAATAGCTAGTAGTATGAAATAACAGATCTAATCAAACAATATTCTCTAAAAAACACTAATCTTAGATGAATTGTTTAGAATTATATCATCTGTAACTTACTCTAATTTTTACAATATTTGCCCTCGTGAGAGCAAAAATCTATTTGCATTTTAGCTTAGAATTCTCTCTTGACATTTTGATGTCAGAATGTAACTTTTCACATAAATCATTAGTATGGGAGAAAGCAAATGAGTACCGAACTTGAATTACTATTAAAAGATGAAGAATGGGACGATGATGACGATGAGTTAGATGAAGACGATGAGTTAGATGAAGACGATGAGTTAGATGATGATGACGATGATTTTTTTGATGACGATGATGACTGGGATGACGAAGAAGATTGGGATGACGAGGAAGAAGAGGAAAAAACACTTAATTAATATCAGATAATTGTCTCACATGTTATATCTTTCAGACTACTGAATCAACCACCTTTTTAACAACCACCTAAGATCGTATTTACTCGTTTTGGATTAAGCGGCTTATAAAAATCAGCCCCGGAATTTTTCTAGGCAATGGTGCCCGGGGCCGGACTCGTGTACTGCTCCCCTGTTGTCAAGACAGGTTTAAGTTGGCATCATTTATAAAGCCACGCATGAGCAGATGAAGGAGGAGGGTTAAAATGAAAGAAGTCTGGATAGAATTTGGTGAAGATTCTACTATTATTAGATATGACGATATATCAATAATGAAAACGATGAAGCACCGCTACGTCGATTCACATAGCGGCGGTGTCGAAGATTGGTATGTTTTATTTATTATGAAAGATAAGACAGAGTATAGGGTATGCAGTTGTGAGTCCAGAAAGCAGGCTGTGCAAGTACTTGGCAAAATAAAGAAGGCTCTAGTTGAGGCTTTGACAAACCACGAAGCAGCATTTCTCACGGTTGTAGATAGTACGTTAGAAATAGTGCAAGAATCAGAAGAGAAATAGACGAGGATTAAAAAGTTAAAGGAACAAGAAAATGGTAGAAAAGCTTAAAGATATTACAGGAAATTACTAATCTGATACTAGTCTCATTTTAGAGCAATGCTTAAATAAAAAAATGGAGCCGAAGATTCCCTTGTTATTTTTAATTTGTAGTTTTTTTAGACTTTAAGCGTTTACTTTCCTTCTTCTTATAACCATGAAGCCTATAATTCCTACAATACCCAAAACTACTGCAATCGTTATCATGCCCCATTCGGATAGGGTTGGGATGGCGGATACCGATTGAAGCTCTACACAGCTACCAGTAAGTATTTCGTCTTCTTCCACACATATTGCATCTTCAATAAATTCACAACCTAATTCTTCGCAGAACGTTGCCTGACAATTTAAGGCGGCTTGTTTCCCCCCCACACATCTATCAATCACTGGCAAATCACAACATGGGGGACCGCCAGGTATTAGAACTCCCGAATACCCATCTTCAGGTAAAGCTAG
>JGI24023J19991_10001505_pt1 | contig 17666 bp, 19 predicted proteins | sample Cruoilmetagenom1_FD_19991 | JGI IMG/M metagenome (IMG submission 19991) | reverse complement strand
GTCTATTTCGGCACGCCGCGCGGCATCGAGGATTTGCCCGACGGCACGCGCCGCGGCGTCAACACCCAGGTCTACACCACACCGGAGATTCACCGGGTGGCGCGCGTGGCTTTCGAGTTGGCGCGCAAGCGCGGCAACAAGGTTTGCTCGGTGGAAAAGGCCAATGTGATGGAGTCGGGCGTTCTCTGGCGGCAAGAGGTGCAAAAGCTGCACGATGCCGAGTATGCCGACGTGTCGCTTTCGCATATGTATGCCGACAACTGCGCCATGCAGCTGGTGCGTAACCCGAAGCAGTTTGACGTGATCGTCACCGATAATCTATTCGGCGACATGCTCTCCGACGAGGCGGCCATGCTCACCGGTTCGCTGGGTATGCTGCCGTCCGCCTCCCTCGGCGATGCGGACACCACCGGCCGGCGCAAGGCGCTTTACGAGCCGGTCCATGGCTCGGCCCCGGATATCACCGGCAAAGGGGTGGCCAATCCCCTGGCCTGCGTGCTCAGTTTCGCCATGATGCTGCGCTATTCCTTCGATCTGGGCGACGATGCGTCGCTGATCGAGCGGGCGGTCGAGGCCATCCTCGCCTCGGGTAAGCGCACGGCGGATATTGCCGGACCCGGCGAAAAAACAGTCTCCACCGCCGAGATGGGCAAGGCGATTATCGCCGAGTTGGAAAAGCGCGCCACCTAGATCACAAGCAGCACGTCGAACACCGCGAGGCTCACCGCAATTCGGCGCTGTCCGTAAGGACAGTGTAAGGCCGGCATGGTCTTCTCCCGCGACATCGGAGCGCGCCGCCTGGGCCGCCCCTTTGCCATCATCGCCAACAAATGGGAGCGGCAACCTATGGTCGCCATCGAACGCGTACATCCTATGCTTGTGCACTTCCCGATCGCCTTGTTCATTCTGGTGCTTGCCCTCGACACCGTGGTCGTCGCGCGCGGCGGCAACCTGGCGGCACGCCAGGGCTTGCCGCCGGTGACCCTTGCGATTCTCGTCATCGGCGCTGTGCTGGCCGCGGTGGCGGCTCTCTTTGGGGATCTGGCTCTGGACCGGGCTGTCGACCTGGGCTTTCCGGAAGCACCCCTGGAGATCCATGAGGCGTTGGGTATCAGCACCCTGGCGCTTTTTGGTGGCCTTGCGGCCGTGCGCCTTTTTGCCGGCTGGCAGGGCGTGCAGCTGGCCGGCCTCCGCGCCTGGGGGATCGTTTTTGTCAGCCTGATTGGCGTCGGATTGCTGCTGACGACGGCCTATTACGGCGGATACCTGGTCTACGATCTTGGCGTAAACGTGATCGCGGTCAGGCCTTGACCGGCATGTAGACGATTGACCGGCAAAAACGACGCACCTATCCTGGATCGCATCTTCAACAGCGAAAGGAGGTGATCCGGTGTCTAAAACATTAGCACTGATTGCGGTGGCATTGGGTTTGGTTGCCGCGTCGGCCGGATCGGCCCTTGCGGGCGGCGGCTGCGCGGGNTCGCAGAGCGTCNGCCTGGAGACGCAGACGGCCTCGACCGGCGATACGGCANCNCCCTATACGCCAGTTCCGGAGAGTAGCTCGGATTAAATCTCCGGCACGACCGTAACCGTGCGAAAAGGCCGCCCCATGGGATCATCCCGGGGGGCGGCCTTTTCATTTACAAGAGGCCGTGCTTGCGCAATTCGCCATCCAATCGGCCGGTAAGCGCCAGTCCGAACATGCGAAAATCGCTGATCAATGACCAGAGCGGGTGGCCGAACGTGGCGGGCCTGTTGCCTTCGACGAAAAAGTGTCCTGCCCAGGCGAAGGCATAGCCGACCGCAATTGCCGCGGGAATGAGCCGCCAATCCCCGGCCCCGGCCGCCCCCGCAAGGAGCAGAATCCCCAGGCTGGTGCCGATGACATGCAGGTACCGGTTACCGGCGCGGCTGTGCGCCCGCAGATAGACCGGCCAAAATTCCCGATAGCTGCCAGTACCTTCGCGCATGGCGGCAACCCTTGCCAAACGGGCTAAAGAGCCTTAACTCATTGCGGCATAGGCTACACTCTAACGCAGGAACGGAAGCGGCGGCGATGGGTTATCAGGTGGCAGTGGTGGGCGCGACGGGTGCCGTGGGCCGGGAGATCCTCTCGACCCTCGCGGAGCGCGCCTTTCCCGCGGATGACGTGATCGCGCTGGCTTCCGAGCGCTCGGTCGGCAGCACGGTTTCCTTTGGCGAGGATCACACCCTTAAAGTGCACGATCTCGCCCGCTTCGACTTCAAGGGCCGCGAGATCGTCCTGTCTTCGCCAGGCGCCAAAATTTCGGCGGAATACAGCCCCCGCGCCGCCGAGGCGGGCGCCGTAGTCATCGACAACACCTCTTACTTCCGCATGGACCCGGACGTGCCCCTGGTGGTGCCCGAGGTGAACCCAGAGGCCATCGCCGGCTATACCAAGCGGCACATCATCGCCAATCCCAACTGCTCGACCATCCAGATGGTGGTGGCCCTCAAGCCGTTGCACGATCTGGCGCACATCAAGCGCGTGGTGGTGGCCACCTATCAGTCCGCCTCGGGCGCCGGCAAGGCGGGCATGGACGAGCTTTTCGAGCAGACCCGCAGTATCTACGTCAACGAGCGCAAGGCGCCGGAGACGTTCACCAAGCAGATCGCCTTCAACGTGATTCCGCACGTGGATGCCTTCATGGAAGACGGCTACACCAAGGAAGAATGGAAGATGGCGGCCGAGACCAAGAAGATTCTCGATCCGGCCATCAAGTTGACGGCGACCTGTGTGCGCGTGCCGGTCTTCATCGGCCATGCCGAGGCGATCAACATCGAGTTCGAGAAGCCGATCAGCGTGGAAGAGGCGCGCACCGCTTTGCGTGCGCAGCCCGGCATTAGCGTGGTCGATCACCGCGCTGACGAGGGCTATGTGACCCCGGCCGAATGCGCGGGCGAGGACGCGGTCTACGTTAGCCGCATCCGCGCCGATCCGACGGTCGAGAACGGCCTGTCCATTTGGGTGGTTTCGGACAACCTGCGCAAGGGCGCGGCCTTGAACGCGGTGCAGATCGCCGAGCGCCTGGTGAAAGATCACCTGAGCTAGCCAGCGGCCGCCGATGGTCGACCTCATCCGCAATGAGGACGCGCGGCGTCTGTTTCTTCATCTTCAGGGCCTGTCACGGCCGCCCCGGGAACGACTGGGGCGCGACGGCTTGCGCGATCTGATCGAACAGATCGGGTTCGTGCAGATCGACAGCATCAATACCGTCGAGCGGGCGCATCACCAGATTCTCTTCTCGCGCAATCAGACCTACCGTCAGAGTCATCTGCGGGCGCTGCATGAACGCGACCGGGCCCTGTTCGAGAACTGGACCCATGACGCGGCGATGATCCCGTGTGTCTTCTATCCGTATTGGCAGCACCGCTTCGCCCACGAGCGGGACCGCTTGCGCGAGCGTTGGCGGAAATGGCGGCGGGATGGGTTCGAAGAACTCATCGACGCTATCCGTACGAAGATCGATCGCGATGGCCCNACCATGTCGCGGGATCTCACGCCCAACAACGAAACGTCGGGCATAGCACCGGCCGGCGGGGGGTGGTGGGATTGGCACCCGGCCAAGACAGCGTTGGAGTACCTGTGGCGCACCGGCGAGATCGCCGTCGTGCGCCGCGAGGGCTTCCAGAAGGTCTACGACTTGAGCGAACGCGCGATCCCCGCGGCCTATAGGTTAGTCGAGGTGTCGCGATCCGATCACGTCGATTGGGCGTGCCGCAGCGCCCTGGACCGGCTCGGCTTCGCGACGTCCGGCGAGCTGGCGGCGTTCTGGGATGCCATCTCTCCCAAGGAGGCGGCGCGCTGGTGTGCGGCACGGCTGGGATCCGATCTTGTCGAAGTGGCGGTCGAGCCCGCGGACGGCGGCAAACCCAGAACCTGTTTCGCGCGCCGCGATTTTCGCGCACATCTTGACGGCGCGTCTGATCCGCCTGGCCGTCTGCGTGTACTCAGCCCCTTCGACCCGGTCTTGCGCGATAGGGCCCGTACCGAGCGGCTGTTCGGCTATCGTTACCGCATCGAGGTGTTCGTCCCGGCGGCCAAGCGCGAATACGGCTACTACGTATTCCCCTTGCTGGAAGGGGCCAGGTTCGTCGGGCGGATTGACATGAAGCACGAGCGGCAGGACGGGGCGCTGCGGATCAAGGGGCTGTGGCTGGAGCCGCGGTTACGCTTCTCGGCGGCGCGGGAACGCAGACTGGGCGCCGAGCTGGAACGGATTCGAAAATTCACCGGTGCGGACCGGGTGGTTTTCGACGACGGCTACAACAGAACGATCCGCTAGGCGATCCGTTCCACCGGGAACCGGCGGCTCGGACGCACCATCTCTTTTTGCGCGGCGATAAGTTGCAACTCGCGGGTGCCGGCGGTTTGCGTGGCCGCGACGATGGCGAAAATCGCCGCGGCAGCCTCGGCCAAGGCCGCCGGGGCATCCCGTGCTTTTAGGTAGTGTCCTAGAAACAGTGCCGCCAGAGAATCGCCGGCGCCGTTGGGTGGCGGATCGAAGGGCAGGAACGGGGTGCGTACCTGCCAGGCACCGTTCGCGGTGACCGCCAGTATGTCGATGGCATCCGCTGGCGTTTCGTCGTGGCGCAGGCTGGTTACAACGATCACCGACGGACCCAGGTTAAGCAGCCGCCGCGCCGCCGCCACCGCCGCCGTTCGGCTGGCGATGCCGCACTCGGCAAGTTGCTCAAGCTCGAACAAATTGGGGGTCAGCACGTCCGCCAAGGGCACCGCCTGGGCGCGCAGGAAGGCGGGGATATCACCGCGCACATAAAGGCCGGTGCCCGTATCGCCCATCACCGGATCGCACAGATAGAGGGCCGCGGGATTAGCGGCGCGCACCCGGCCCACGGCGTCGGTGACCGCCTGGCCCAGGCTGGCCGCGCCGAGATAGCCGGATAGCACCGCATCACAGGCACCCAGAGTCCCGCGGGCGGCCAGGCCATCGATGACCTCGCGGATATGCTCAGCGGAGAAAACCTGGCCTCGCCAGTCACCGTAGCCGGGGTGGTTCGAGAACTGCACCGTATGCACCGGCCAGACCTCGAAGCCGAGGCGCTGCAACGGAAAGACCGCGGCGGCGTTGCCCACATGACCAAAGGCCACATGCGATTGGATGGACAGGATGCTCATGGCGGGTCACCTTGCCACGGCCGGCCCAGCGGGTATAGTCGCTGCCGGTTTCCGGCGATGCTGGCGTAAAGGGAGAGGGGATCCGATGACCGCAACCGCCCGCCCGCGGCGCAGTGTTTTGTATATGCCCGGCTCCAACGCGCGGGCTCTGGAAAAGGGCCGCAGCCTGGCGGCCGATACCCTGATCCTCGATCTTGAGGATGCGGTCGCGCCCGATGCCAAGGCCATAGCCCGCACCCAGATCGTCGAGGCGGTCAAGGCCGGCGGTTATGGCCGGCGCGAGATCGTCGTGCGCGTCAATCCCCTCGATTCGCCCTGGGGCCACGACGACCTAGCGGCGGTCGCCGCCAGCGGCGCCGACGCCATCCTCCTGCCCAAGGTCGAGAGCGCGGCCATGGTCCACGATCTGGAGATGCAGATGGTCGGCGCCGGCGCGCCGCAGAGCATGGGCATCATGTGCATGATGGAGACCCCGCTCGGCATGCTTCACGCCGAGGCAGTGGCCGGGGCCAGCAAACGTGTCTCCTGCCTGGTCATGGGTACCTCGGACCTGGTCAAGGAGCTGCAAGCCAGCCACACCGACGCGCGCCTGCCGGTGCTCACCTCGCTCGGCCTGTGCCTGCTCGCAGCGCGCGCCTTTGGGCTCGCCATCGTCGACGGGGTGCACCTGGATATCGCCGACGACGAAGGGTTCGCCGAGGCCTGCCGTCAGGGCCTGGAGCTCGGTTTTGACGGCAAGACCCTGATCCATCCGAAGACCATCGCCAAGGCGAACGAGATATTCGCTCCCTCCGACGAGGAGGTCGCCTTCTCGCACCGCATTATCACGGCGCACGCGGAAGCGGCGGCGCAGGGCCAAGGCGTGGTCGTCGTCGACGGCAAGCTCATCGAAAATCTGCACGTGGAGAACGCCAAACGTCTGGTCGCCCTTGCCGAGGCTATCGGCGCCATGCAGGAAAGCTGACGCGGGGCCGGCCATGAGCGCATCGGCATTCGGGGCCAAGACGGAGCACGGCCGCTTCTTCGAGGATTTTCGTCTCGGCGAGACTCTGATCCACGCAACGCCGCGCACGGTGGCCGCCGGCGATCAGGCGCTTTACGTCGCCTTGACCGGTTCCCGCTTTGCCCTGCACAGCGCCGATACCTTTGCTCAGGCGCTGGGGTTGCCGGGTGCGCCGGTCGACGACGTGTTGGTCTTTCACATGGTCTTCGGCAAGACGGTGCCGGATGTGTCGCTCAACGCCGTAGCCAATCTCGGCTATGCGGGTTGCGTCTTCGGCGTCCCGGTCTATGCCGGCGATACCTTGAGCGCCAGCAGCGGCGTCATCGGTCTGAAGGAGAACTCGAACCGCAAGACCGGCGTAGTCACGGTGCGCACCACCGGCCGCAATCAGCGCGGCGAGACGGTGCTCGATTACATCCGCTGGGTGATGGTCAACAAGCGTGATCCGGCGGCCCCGGCGCCGACACCAGAGACGCCGGACCTGCCCGACTCGGTCGCGGCGGCGGATCTGCTGGTCCCTGCCGGGCTCGATCTATCGAAGTACGACTGTGCTCTGACCGGGTCGCCACACCTGTGGGACGATTATGCGGTGGGCGAGCGCATCGACCATGTAGACGGCATGACCATTGAGGAGGCGGAGCACCAGATGGCTACCCGCCTCTATCAGAACACGGCCAAGGTGCATTTCAACCAACAGGCCGCCGCGGCCGGCCGCTTCGGCCGGCGCATCGTCTACGGCGGACATGTGATTTCGCTGGCCCGGGCGCTCAGCTTCAACGGCCTGGGCAACGGTTTCCGCATTGCCGCCATCAACGGTGGCCGCCACGTCGCCCCCTGTTTTGCCGGCGATACGGTCTATGCCTGGTCCGAAGTGCGCGACAAGATCACCCTGGCCGGCCGCACCGACGTAGGCGCCCTGCGCCTGCGCACCTTGGCGGCAAAGGAGCGGCCGGCAAGCGGCTTCCCTGCATCCGGCGATGACGGCAACCCGGACCCGGCGCTGATCCTCGATCTGGATTACACGGTGCTGATGCCGCGCCGTTAGCAGGCTGCTGAGAATCACTCACGTGCCGTCCTATCCTTCGAGACGCCGCCCTTTGGTCGGCTCCTCAGGATGAGGGTTCTCATATAGTCGAACTCCTACCCCTCATGCTGAGGAGGCGCGGAGTGCCGTCTCGAAGCATACGGAACCAGCGACGCCCTTTTTTAAGCAACTTGCTAGACCTTTTTACCGCCGGCCACGGCTGGTTTCTCCTATCGCCAAAGATCGCGGTGTCGCCAAGGCTCGCAGGTTCGCAAGCGTCTGGCGGGCTCAAGAAGATAGTTGACTAGGTCAATTATCTCTTTGATGATATCAAATGATTTCTTGATTTGGCTGGGCGGGTGAAGCCATGGCGACTGCGGAATTCGACCGGCGGGTCGCCGATGTGCGCGCCTTCAACCGATTCTATACCCGGCAATTCGGCTTGCTGCAGGATGGCTTGGTCAAGAGTCCGTTTTCGCTCAGTGAGGCGCGGGTCCTTTATGAGCTGGCGCACCGCGACCAGCCGACCGCCACCGATCTTGCCAAGGACTTGGGGCTCGATGCCGGTTACCTCAGTCGCATCCTGCGGCGTTTTTCGCAACATGGGCTGGTCAAGAAATTGCGCTCGCGCACGGACGGCCGGCAAAGCCATCTTTCGCTCAGCAAGAAGGGGCGCCAGGCCTTCGGCGGTCTCGATCGCGCGTCGCGCAGCGAAGTTGCGGCCATTCTGGGCGAGCTGGACCCGGGCGAGCAAGACCGGCTGACCGCCGCCATGGGCGCGATCCAGCGCATTCTGGTGCCGAGCCGGGCGCTGTCGGAGCCGTTCGTGCTGCGTCCGCATCGGGCTGGCGATATGGGATGGGTCGTGCATCGGCAGGCCGTTCTTTATGCCCGCGAATACGGTTGGGACGAGCGCTTCGAGGGGCTTGTCGCCGGCGTTGCCGCGCAATTCATCGAGACGTTCGATCCGCGATACGAGCGCTGCTGGATCGCGGAGCGGAACGGCGAGATCGCCGGCTCGGTCTTCGTCGTTCGATTTTCGGAGATGGAGGCGCGATTGCGCATGCTTTACGTCGAGCCCGCCGCCCGAGGATTGGGTATTGGCAGACGGCTTGTCGAGGAGGCTATCTGTTTTTCTCGGGACCGCGGCTATCGCACGTTGAGACTATGGACCAACAAAAATTTGGTTTCGGCACGCCGCATCTACGAAGCCGCCGGATTTCATCTTGTCGAGGAAGAGCCGCATCATAGTTTCGGGCATGATCTGATCGGGCAGACCTGGGATTTGGACTTGTGATCGCGGCGCGCCCCGTTTGGGCCATGGCCGCCGCGGCGGCGACAGGAATCCAGGTGGGGGCAACGATTGTCGCCACGCGCTTCGTCATCGAACAAACCGATCCGGCGTCGCTGGCTTTTCTGCGTTACGCCATCGGATTCTGTTGCTTGTTGCCGCTGGCGATGACGGCCGGGCGCTGGCGTATCGAGCGCCGGGATCTTCTGCCGGTCGCGCTTCTCGGTATTACCCAGTTCGGCATATTGATGATCTTGTTGAACTATGGCGTGCGATTCATCCCCTCCGCTCAGGTGGCGATGATATTTGCCACCTTTCCCCTTCTGACAATGCTGATCGCGGCGGGTCTTGGGCGCGAGTCCCTGACCACGCAAAAGGCCGCGGGTGTGCTTTTGACGATCCTGGGTGTCGGGGTCACATTGAGCGGCGATTTGGGCGATACCGCGGAATCCGGCGGTAAATGGATCGGCCCCGCCGCGGTATTCGCCGCCGCGCTCTGTGGGGCCGTCTGCAGTGTCTTTTATAGGCCGTACTTGCGGAAGTACCCAGCGCTGCCGGTGAGCGCCTTTGCCATGTTCGCCTCCGTGCTGTTCCTCGGTTTGCTGGCCGCCGGCGAAGGGTTCTTCGCGCACTGGCCGCGCTTTACCGGGGACGGCTGGGCGGCGGTCGTCTTCATCGGCGTAAGCAGCGGTGTCGCCTTTTTTCTATGGCTTTGGGCGCTGGCCAACATCTCCCCGACCCGTGTGACCGTATTTCTTTCTCTCGGACCAATTACGGCTGCGGTCTTGGGCGCGATGTTTCTCGGTGAGGAGCCCTCGACACTGATCATAGTGGGCTTGGTCTGTGTCGTGCTTGGCCTATGGCTGGCGTTGCGTTCAGCGGATGGGGAAATCGCCGGGCCTAGATAAAGTCGGGCCCGGATAAAACTGAGGCGCCGGGAGCAGGGGGAGGATGCCCGCTGCGGCGTGCCCTGGAGAAGCACATCCCGACGCCTCAAGAGCCATTGCCGGCTCCACGGACGCAAACGTGGCGTAGGGTCTTTCTCACTTCCTCCGAAGGGCGCGAACCGAACCTGGCGATTCGGTTCTGCCACATCGGGGACGGCAATTCCGGGGCGGAATTGCAACCCCACTTCGGCGGACTCCGGCGTCTGTTCCCGTTGCTGCCATTCGACCGTTTCGTGCCATGCCGACGGGCTCGCAGGTCCGCCTGTCCGGCGTATCGGGACAACAGGAATCTGTTGCACCCAAGGATCGGGACCTCCCAATGGCTCCTGTCTGGAACCCGAAGGCCGATGCGCCGCGGGCCCGGAGCAGGACCCTAAGCTCGACATTGGCCGCGCCTCATGCGCAGGCGAGAAGCGTGGCCACGGTCGAAAGGCGGGGCGTACAAACCTGCCGGAGCCTTTCGAAACCGGCGGCAAAGCTCTGGGGACAGGACTTAGCCGCCGCCACCAAACTGCAAGACCCTAGCTGGGCCCAACACCTCCCGGTCGCCTGTTTTCGTACAGTCCGACCCTTGGCCAAGGTTGGAATGGACTGCACAGCCGCAGGCGGCCCGGTACATTCGCGTACCCGACAACTCTGGCGCTCTGGAATTCCACGGACAAGTGCAAACAAAGTATTCCAGCGAATTTTCTGTGCATCGATTGCGCGTAACCTCACAATGACTCCACAGATTCTCCACAGATTTATCCACAAGACTTGACAACTAGTTGTGACACCTCATCATTTCTAGCGCCGCCGGGGGCCCCGAACTGGCGCCACCCGTTCTCATACAGCTCTCTCTTGGGTGGCGTTGACTAACCAAGCAACGGGGTCTACATCAAGCGTGTGGCGGCGATCGCACGAGCCGGGTTCCGGTTCGTTCCGCTGACAGCTCTGGTCATCTCCGGGAAAACACAGCCGATGAGTAGCCAAGACCACCCCCAAGGCCGGCCCCAAGGTCGTCCATTATCGCCGCACTTGCAGGTCTATCGGCCGCAGTACACCTCGGTAATCTCGATCTTCCATCGGATCACCGGCGTCGGCCTCTGGGCGGGGACGCTGCTACTCGTCTATTGGCTGGTCGCCACGGCAACCGGCGCCGAGGCGTACGAAACGGCGCGCGATCTCATCGGTTCGTTTTTTGGGCGGTTGTTTCTGTTCGGCTGGACGGTGGCGCTCTTCTATCATTTGTGTAACGGCATCCGGCACTTGTTCTGGGATATCGGCGTCGGCTTCGAATTGCGCGATGCCTTCTGGTCCGGCATGGCGGTGCTGGCCGCGACGGTCATTCTAACCATGGCGACCTGGATCGCCGGCTATAGCGTGATGGGAGGCGGTTGAATGGACCGGCGTACGGCACTTGGCCGCGTCCGCGGCCTCGGAGCGGCAAAAGATGGCCTACACCATTGGTGGGCCGAGCGCCTCAGTGCCCTGGCGCTGGTTCCCTTGACCGTGTGGTTCGTCGCCTCGGTCGTCTCCATGGCCGGGGCCGATTACTATGCCATGCGCGATTGGCTCAGCGATCCGGTCGTCGCCGGCCTGCTGATTCTGGTGGTCGTCATGACCTTTTATCACGGGGCGCTGGCCGCACAGGTGGTGATCGAGGATTACATCCACAACGAACCCGTAAAATGGTTCGCTCTGCTGGCGACCAAAGCGGCATCGGTGCTGCTCGGTTTGACCGGCGTGCTGGCGATCCTCGTCGTTCTATTCAAGGGCTAGGTCCATGGGCAAGTCCTACGAGATCGTCGACCATACCCACGACGTCGTTGTTGTCGGGGCCGGTGGGGCGGGTTTGCGCGCCGCCCTCGGCTTGGCCGAGGCAGGTCTGAAGACCGCTTGCGTCACCAAGGTCTTTCCCACCCGCAGTCACACGGTCGCGGCGCAGGGCGGTATCTCCGCGGCGCTCGGCAATATGGGCGAAGACGACTGGCGCTGGCATGCCTACGACACGGTGAAGGGGTCCGACTGGCTCGGCGATCAGGACGCCATCGAATATATGACCCGGGAAGCCGCCGACGCGGTTGTCGAGCTGGAGCACTACGGCGTGCCCTTCTCGCGCACCGAGGCAGGCAAGATCTATCAACGGCCGTTCGGGGGTATGACCACCCGCTTTGGCGAGGGCATCGCCCAGCGCACCTGTGCCGCCGCCGACCGCACCGGGCACGCCATGCTGCACACCCTCTATCAGCAAAGCCTCAAGAATCAGGCCGAGTTCTTCATCGAGTACTTCGCCATCGACCTCATGATGGAAGACGGGGCCTGCCGTGGCGTGGTTGCCTGGAATCTGGACGATGGCACCATCCACCGCTTTCGCGCGAAGATGGTGATCCTGGCGACCGGCGGCTATGGCCGTGCCTACTTCTCGTGCACCGCGGCGCATACCTGCACGGGCGACGGCGGTGGCATGGTCCTGCGTGCCGGGTTGCCGCTGCAGGACATGGAGTTCGTGCAGTTCCACCCGACCGGCATCTACGGCGCCGGCTGCCTCATTACCGAGGGAGTGCGCGGCGAAGGCGGCTATCTGACGAATGCCGAGGGCGAGCGCTTCATGGAACGCTACGCGCCGAGCGCCAAGGATCTGGCCAGCCGCGATGTGGTCAGCCGCTCCATGACCGTCGAAGTGCGGGAAGGCCGCGGCGTCGGCCCGAACAAGGACTACATCCATCTGCACATCGAGCACCTCGACCCGGCGATTATCCACGAGCGCCTGCCCGGCATCGCCGAATCGGCACGCATTTTTGCCGGCGTCGATGTGACCAAGGAGCCGATCCCCGTCCTGCCCACCTGCCACTACAACATGGGCGGCATTCCGGCACGCTATACGGGCGAGGTGGTGAGCAAAGACAACGGAACCGACGATACGGTGGTCCCCGGTCTGATGGCGGTCGGCGAGGCGGCGTGTGTGTCGGTGCACGGGGCCAACCGGCTCGGCTCCAATTCGTTGCTCGATCTTGTGGTCTTCGGCCGCGCCGCCGCAAAGCGATGCGCCGAACTGGTCAAGCCGGGCGAGGGGCACAGCCCGTTGCCGGCGGACGCGGGCGAGATGGCGCTGCAGCGGCTGGACCGGTTCCGCCATGCCAAGGGCGGCACGCCGACCGCCCGCCTGCGTACCGAGATGCAACGGGCCATGCAGGATCACGCCGCCGTCTTCCGTACGGGCGAGGTTTTGGAGGAAGGGCTAAAGGCGCTCGGTGAGACGTGGCGCCGGCGCGAGGACCTACATATCGAAGACCGCTCACTCATCTGGAATTCGGATCTAGTGGAAACCCTCGAACTCGACAACCTGTTGTTTCAAGCGGTGACCACCATGGCCTCGGCGGTGAATCGGCGGGAAAGTCGGGGCGCCCATGCGCGCGAAGATTTTCCCGAGCGCGACGATAAGCGCTGGCTCAAGCACACCCTCGCCTGGTGCGACGAGGCGGGAGAAGTCCGGATCGACTACCGCCCGGTAGAGCTGCAGCCGCTAAGCAACGAAATCCAATCCTTCCCACCCAAGGCGCGGGTTTACTAAATTGCGCGCCGATCGGCGTAGACTTAAGGGCATGCAGGTTTCTCATGGTTGAATTCGCCCTACCGGCCAACTCGAAGATCCGCAAAGGCCAGCACCACCCCGCGCTCGACGGGGCGACGCGGACGCGGACCTTCAAGGTGTATCGCTGGAACCCGGACGACGAGGCCAATCCGCGCGTGGATACCTACGAGGTCGATCTGGCGACCTGCGGGCCGATGGTTCTCGATGCCCTGATCAAGATCAAGAACGAGGTCGATTCGACCCTGACCTTCCGCCGCTCCTGCCGCGAGGGTGTGTGCGGCTCGTGTGCGATGAACATCGACGGCACCAACACGCTTGCCTGTACGAAGTTCATCGACGAGATCAAGGGCGACGTGAAGGTCTATCCCTTGCCGCACCTGCCCGTGGTCAAGGACCTGGTGCCTGATCTCAACCAGGCTTACGCGCAATACACCGCCATCGAGCCGTGGCTGAAGACGATTTCTCCGGCGCCCGAGCGGGAGCGGCCGCAAAGCCCCGAAGAGCGGGTGAAACTGGATGGCCTGTGGGAATGCATCCTGTGCTTTTGCTGCTCCACCAGCTGCCCGAGCTATTGGTGGAACGGCGATCGTTTTCTCGGCCCCGCCGTCTTGTTGCAAGCCTATCGCTGGATCGCCGACTCGCGTGACGAGGCGGCGGGCGAACGCCTGGATGCCCTGGAGGATCCGTTCCGCCTCTACCGCTGCCATACGATCATGAACTGCACCAATACCTGCCCGAAAAGCCTCAATCCAGCCAAAGCCATCGCCGAGATCAAGAAATTGATGGTCAAGCGGCGCGGTTAAATCGGGCCAGCGGCCATGTACATCCCCGAACCTTTCGTTCTGACGGACCGGGACGAAATCCTGGCGGTGATGCGTGATTACGCCTTCGCCGTGCTGGTCTCGGTGGTTGACGGGGCGCCGCCGCAGGCTACTCATCTACCGTTCCTATTCGATGCGGCGACGGGGCCGAACGGTACGCTTGTCGCCCACATGGCGCGGGCCAACCCGCATTGGCGCGATCTGGCACGGTTGCAGAGTGACGGCGACGAAGCGCTGGTTGTTTTCCAGGGGCCGCACGCCTATGTGTCGCCGCGTTGGTATGGCCCCGGAGCGGCCGTGCCGACCTGGAACTACGTGACTGTTCATGCCTATGGCACGCCACGCCTGATCGACGATGCAGCGCGGGTGCGCGCCCTGCTCGCGGACCTCTCGGCTACGTACGAGGCCGGCGCGGCCGAGCCCTGGCGCCTGGACGCCCAAGAAGACAGTTATGTTCGGGCCAACATGCGCGGTATCGTTGCCTTCGAGATTCCCGTCGCCCGCTTGGAGGCAAAAGCCAAGTTGAGCCAGAACAAAGCGCCGGTGGATCGCAAGGGTGTCATCGCCGCCTTGCGCGACGGTGAAGACCCGTTTGGCCACGAGGTGGCGAAGATGATGCAACGCCGCGAACCCGCCACGGACTAAATCGGTGGCGCGCAAGCTTTCCGTTCGCTCCATGACCTGGCTGGCTTTTACCGGCCTCCTTATCGGTGTCGGCGCGATTAGCTGGTTCAATCCACCAGCATCACCGGGGGCGACAGCATCGTTGCCTGCCTTCGACGTACAGGGGCATCGCGGCGCTCGTGGCCTTTTTCCCGAGAACACCCTGCCCGGCTTCGCGGCGGCGCTCGCCATCGGTGTGACGACCTTGGAGATGGACGTGGGCCTTACGCGGGATGGTTTGCTGGTGGTCCACCATGACCGGCGCGTCGATCCGCAACGCACGCGCGGATCGGATGGGACCTGGGTCGAGGAGCCGGCTGCGGCGATCTTCGAGTTCGATCATGCAGACCTTGTTGCATATGACGTCGGCCGCGCTCGCCCGGATGGCCGGGTCGCCAAGCGCTTCCCTGAGCAGGCCGGCCTGGACGGCGTGATCATTCCGACCTTGGCCGAGGTCGTCGCGCTAGCCGAGGCGACCTCCAAGCGTACCATGCGCTACAACATCGAGACCAAGACGGCGCCGGATGCACCGGCCGAAACGGTGGCGCCCGAAGCCATGGCCGAGGCCCTGGTATCCCTGGTCCAGGACACCGGCATCGCCGAGCGCGCGACAATCCAATCCTTCGACTGGCGGTCCTTGCGCCACGTGCAAAAGGTCGCTCCGGCCATACGCACGGTCTACCTGACGGCGGAGCAGTCGTGGCTAGACAACCTGGAGCGCGGCCGGCCCGGGGTCTCGCCGTGGACCGCGGGCATCGATCCGGATGACTACGAGGGCTCGGTGCCGCGCACAGTCGACGCCGCTGGCGGCGCCATTTGGTCGCCCTATTTCCGCGATCTGCGCGAGGCGGACCTGGCGGAAGCCAAGCGCCTGGGCCTGCGTGTCGTCGTCTGGACCGTGAACGAGCCGGCGGATATGCGCAGCCTCATCGACCTGGGCGTTGATGGGATCATCACCGACTATCCAGACCGCCTGCGCGCCGTGATGGCCGAGCGCGATTTGCCCCTGCCATCGACTTTCGCCGCCGCCAAATAGGGTCAATCCAGGGCGATCTCGCCATCGATGTCCTGTTTCAGGCCGATCCCTTCGACGGACAGTGTCACCTTGGCGCGCAAGGTCTCGTTCCCTTGTAGCTTGCCGGCATCCAGAGCCTCGCGCACCGCCTGCTCGATTTCCCGTTGTGAGGTGACGCCGACCTTCTTGAGGAACTTGCGCACCTCCATATTGAAGATGTCTTCGTTCATGCTGGCCTCCCAAGTCGTGCGGCGCGGCGCCGCGTTTTGCCTTGCTGAAAAGATAGCGGTTTGCGGCCCGGGGCGCCAAGGGGGCGCGCCAAGCAGATCGGAATATTTGCCGATGGCAAAGCCGGACTCGCATTGTGGACTAGGCGATCGCCCCGAATTCGGTTTATGATTAGAAAAAGAACCGGACCGGCGGCAAGACCGGAGCGGATAAACAGGGTGGAGATCGGGATGGCGGACGCGGCAACTCGCCGGCAGTTCTTGGCATTTTCGCTGGGCGCGACGACAGCGGCCTTGGCACGGCCGTCGATCGGGTCGGCGCATGCAAAGGAGCGCTCAATCGCGCTCTACAACGCGCATACGAGCGAATCGGTCAAGACCGTGTACTGGGCAAACGGCGAGTACGTGGATGATGGCTTGGTGGAGATTAGCCGTTTGCTGCGCGATTATCGGACCGAGGACGTCATTCCCATCGATCCGCACCTGATCGATACGCTGTACCGCCTGCGCCGCAAGGTCGGCACGCGCCGGCCCTATCACGTGGTCTCCGGCTACCGCTCGCCCATCACCAACGCGATCCTGCGCAAGGGTGACCGCCGCGTGGCCAAGAACAGCTATCACATGCGCGGCATGGCGGTGGATGCGTATTTGCCCAAGGTGGAGTTGAAGACGCTGCACCGCGCCGCTTTGTCGTTGCGTGCCGGTGGCGTTGGCTACTACCCCAAGACCGGGTTTGTTCACCTGGACTCCGGCCGCGTCCGCTCCTGGTAGGCTGATCCTCCGAGACCAGCGGCTCGGCAGCTTGCATTGCCAGGCCGGCGCCCGGCCCGTAATCTTCCCGTCTAGAAGGTGCGTCTGGGACGGTGTGGCGGGGAATCGATGAACGGAGCCGGAGTTTTGCTGGTCACCGGCGGTGGCCGGGGTATCGGTGCCGCTACCGTGCGCCTGGCGGCGCAACGGGGCTATGCGGTTTGCGCCAACTATCTGAGCAATAGCCGTGCCGCCGATGCCTTGGCAGGCGAAATCACGGCGGCCGGCGGCCGCGCCATTGCTGTCCAGGGCGATGTCTGCGACGAGGCGGATGTCGAACGCCTGTTCGAGCGAACCCAGGCCGACTTGGGGCCGGTGACGGCGCTGGTCAACAACGCCGGCCTGACGGGCTTGATCTCGCGCCTGGATGATGTCGAAACCGCGACCCTGCGCCAGGTTCTCGATGTCAATGTGATGGGCACGCTTCTATGCTCCCGCGCGGCCGTGCGGCGTATGTCCACCCGGCATGGCGGCCAGGGTGGCGCTATCGTCAACGTCTCTTCGGGTGCGGCCAGCCTGGGTAGCCCGGGCGAATACGTCTGGTATGCCGGTGCCAAGGGCGCGGTCGATAGCATCACCATCGGTCTCGGCCGCGAGTTGGCCGGCGAGGGCATCCGGGTCAATGCGGTCGCACCGGGCATGACGGCCACCGAGATTCACGCGGCCAGCGGCGATGCCGGGCGGCTGGAGCGGATCGGCAAGACGGTCCCCCTGGGCCGGGCGGCCAGCGCCGAGGAGGTGGCCGAGCCCATTCTTTGGCTGCTTTCCGATGCGGCCAGCTACATAACCGGCACCGTCCTGCGGGTCGCCGGCGGGCGATAGGGGTGAGTTATGGCGTTGCGAATACCGCGCGTCATCAGCACTTTCGTAACAGGTACCGAGATACACCAAGCCCCATGAACGACGGACCGCTGTCCGCCTTTCGCGCCAAGCTGCGGGCGGGAAGGCTTGAGCCGAGCCCGGCACAGGACGAGGCTGCGCGCAAACTGCAAGCCTTGCATGAGGCGCTGGCAGGTTACGCCCCGCCGGCGCGGCGTAACGGTCTAGCGAGTATGCTCGGTCGCACCGGCGCGCGCGCCGAGGTGCCGCGCGGCCTTTACATCCACGGACCGGTTGGCACCGGAAAGTCC
>JGI24023J19991_10001504_pt1 | contig 17666 bp, 12 predicted proteins | sample Cruoilmetagenom1_FD_19991 | JGI IMG/M metagenome (IMG submission 19991) | reverse complement strand
CCTGATTTATTTCTTTAACAATATGTACCCTGAAAATTCCCCTCCTTCCAAAGGAGGGGGAATTTGCCTAGTAACTTACAATAAAGCCAACCCGGGCAGTAGTTATGAGTGGAGAGCTTTCAACATCGTAACGATTTAATATCTCACTAGCTTCTTCAATTTCAACTGTGGTTAAATCACTGATATCTACTCCATAATCATACTCGCTATCAATATTTACAAAAGGAGGGGTCAGCATTACCCCTACTTTGGCTACAAACCTGAGGTTGGTCCCTAATCGAACAGAAGCTTCTACAGCAGTATCAAGTATCATACTCATAGCTGTTGTATCATACCCTTTACTATTAACGACATCATTCTCCTCGATATCGGCTCCATAATCGTAATTTCCGGATGCTATTCTTGCTCCTATTCCCATCTCACAGCCCAGGCTTATACCAAAGAGTTTTACACCCAAGTCCAGACGGTAGCCATATTTTGCCATTAAAAATACAGTACCGATAAAAGCATCCCTGTTTGTAATAGTATATGTTACAGACCCCGCAGATGTACCATCAAGTGTATCCTGAAATTCTGCATCTCCTGAGAAAAACATAAGAACACCAACCTCAGTCCCAGTATAAAATCCGCCTTTTTTTGTAATATTTTTTCCATTAAAAAGTCGAATATCAATACCAGAAAGTAAAATGGTATTTGTTGAACCTGTATCTCCATAATTAAATTCCACCGGCATCAACGCCACACCATATGTTGTACTGGCAAAGTTATCTTTCCAGTCCCATACTACATTCTCCTCTGCTGCAGGTAGCAAAGTTGTTAACACAAGGAGAAAAATAAAAATAGTTATTTTTTTCATTTTTCTATTCTCCTTGAATACAATTTTACCACATGATTATGCATCTGTCACATTTTTGTGGAATCCACTCTCTTCATTAGAATCTTAAATAAACTTTTAAAAATCTTGCGTTTAGGATTATTTGGGATTATTATTACACATTCAGGAGTAATTAAATGAATAAAAAGATTTTTTTCATACTTATTTTAGTTGTTATTACATCAGCTTCTATACCGTTATTTGCAGGTGTTTCTATAGATCTGGGGATATCTGCTTTGGGGAATGCTGTATATACATCAGCCCGTCCTTTGGGAGCAATGACCAGCCTTGGAGTTACCCTTTTTGAGAACAAAGCAATTGTTCAGATAACAGGTGGTTTCTTTGTACCTCCTCTTGGAGAAAGCTATAATGATCCAGCTGGTATTATTAGTGCAGGAGTATTATTTTCACCAATAAAATACCTCTATTTAGGATTTAGAACAGGGATGATTACACCCTCAGATACTGAGGATTGGAACAACTACGGGGCTATGGTTTTCAGGGTACAGAAACCAGGAAAAGGCCTTCATTACTTTGCTGAGACTGAAGTAAGCTTATTAGGACTATTTAATAGATTTTCTATGGGTTTAAATCTAACATTGTAGATCGGGACAAGTATAAACAACATTTCTACAGGTAGAGATAAATGAAAGATAATATTAATGAAAAACGAATAGTAGATCTGCTCTTTTTTTCCAAAGGCATTATGATGGGTAGAAATGGGAAAGAACTTATCGAACAATACAAAGATGCTATCGATAATGTTACTCCTTTTGATGTTATTGAACTTGAAAACAGGCAGATGAATAACAGAATATCTACTTCAGATATAAAAAAGAGTATTGGAAAGATATTAAATGCTTTCTATTCGTCTTTATCCAGCTATGAATGGGAAAAACCAGTAGAAGGAACATTTCTTTACTACTTAATGCTTGAAAACAGAGCCCTGGAAGAAAAGCTTAATGCAATTAAACAGATTCTGAAAAAATATCATATAGACGAATCACTTACCTATCCAATGTTACGATCAAAATTAATACCTCTATTTCTGGAAATTCTTGATTTTGATAATCATTACATTAAAAAGGAAAATATCTTATTCCCCTACATTGAAAAATACTGGGATAATTATAACCCCATAAAAGTAATGTGGTCCCTCCATGATGATATTAGAAATAGTCTTAAAAAGATTATTTTAATTCTGGAAAACCCTGCAAGAATATGGGATCAGCTTAATATAGAAATTGGAAGATTCTTTTTCTTAACATTTGGAATGATTATAAAAGAAGATCGAATAATTTACCCTGTAGCCATAGAAACAATTCCTCAAAAAGATTGGCAGGAAATGTATCTTCAAAGTTTCGAAATGCCATTTACCTTTATTAAAAAACCTAAAAAGCCTGAAATAATAATTAAAGAGGGTACCTGGCAAAAGGAATGTTCATTTAAAACTGACTCAGGTGAAGTATCACTTGATCAGCTGGAGTTGATTTTTGGAAACCTCCCGATAGAAATGACCATGATTGATGAAAATGACAAGGTGGTATTTTTCTCTGATTCAGAAAACAGAATTTTCCCGAGATCATCTGCAATTATTGGCAGAGATGTTCAAAACTGTCATCCTCCTGAAAGTGTACATATAGTAAATGAAATAATTTCAACCTTTAAAAAAGGTACAAAACAAAAGGCAGAATTCTGGTTCAATTTTAGAGATAAATCCGTTTTTACGACTTATTATGCCCTTCACGATAAATCCGGTATTTATAAAGGGATACTGGAAGTTAGTCAGGATATAAGCAGGTTTAAAAATTTAGAAGGGGAAAGAAGACTTCTTAACTGGGAATAAGAAATTGTTGTTTTATGTAGGGACAGCCACCCAGGGTTTGCATAGCAAATCCTGGGTGACTGTCCCTCCACGATCCTAACATCATGTTAGAATCTGGGATTTCGTATTATCCGTAGGTTCCCCTCCAATAGTAGTCCTGACAGTGGGAACACCTTCAGCTTCAAAAGCAGATGCAACCTTATCCTGAAGTTCCTTCCCTGGTGTAAGAGCGAGCATGTACCCTCCTCTACCTCCACCAGTTACCTTGGAACCATAAGCTCCAAGAGAATTTGCAAGATCACACAGGTAAATCAACCGTTCATGAGAAAGTCCCATATCTATAAGTATTTTATGATTATCACTCATTATACGACCGGTTTCGTTTAAGTTGCCACCGGAAAGTGCTGTTCCAAGCTCTATAACCTGACTTCTTATTATATCAAGCCGGGAATTAAACAGTGAGGGATCAGCTTTCTCCTGTTCTTCAAGAAATCCTTTCAAAGCTGCAGTATTGGCTGTAACACCACTATTCCCCAAAACTACTTCTACAGGTTTGGATATATCAATACGATCAAACTGTTTAACACCATCTTTGATTTTATACTGAATTACACCTCCATAGGTTGATACTGTATTATCCAGTCCACTTGGGAGTCCATGATAACCAAACTCACCTTCCCATGCCACATGATTTATTCCAAGTATATCCATACCAAGATTAAATTCATCATTACATGCTCTTGCAAAGGATACACAAATAGCAGCACTGGCACCAACACCGCTCCCTGCAAGTAAATCGCCGGCAACAGTTATCTTTATAGGATCTTTATCCAGATCCAGTCCCATTACTTCGACCATTCGGTTAAAAGAGGCAATACTGTCTTCCTCTTTTGCCTTTTTATATCCAGGTACTTCTATTCGATTGTCTTCCAGAATCCAACCTGTACCGGATTTTAACTTTTCAACTGTACAACTTGTTTCAAATGGTATTGCTGAAAGTACTGCAGGAATTTCCCACAGAACAAACTGATCTCCAATAAGTATTGTTTTACCAAATCCTTTTCCCGTTCCCATTCTAGTGTCTCCCCAGTTTTTCAAGTTCTTTTTCAATTTCAATTATCAATTCTTCTTCCTGACCGCATGCTACAGTTGTTGCTGCAGATAATCCATGACAGGCATCTGCAAAACCACCAATATTTCTGGTAGCAGAAGGAAGAAAACTACTAAGCCCGGGAACAGTTTTATTTCTTATTCCCTCTGTCAAAAAGTCAGATACCCTCATGGATATTTTTGTCAAATTAAATTCAATATGACCAAATCCGGGAACCTCATTAGGGACAGTCTGGAATCCGGCAAGATATTTTGTCTTATCAAGAAAATCCATATTTTTAATAATATTACAAAATACTCCTATCATTTTAACACCCATTGGAGAAAATCTATCCTTAACATCAAACCAATGGAGATTATCTGTAGTATTTATTCCCTGCTCAAGATTTTTAATCTCTCTTGAAAATATCTCTTCTTTCTTTTTATTGAGTTCATCTATTAATTGTTTTAATGATGGAGTTAATCCATTCTGACAGAGTTCAATTCCCAAAGATGTACCATTTTGATAGTAACCTACTCCGCCAAGGGTATCCATAGAAACACAAATCTCTGCTGCAGGGTACTCAGTCCCCCCCAGGGTAATAAAATACTCTTCACCAACATTATTTTTTACAACCCGAATTAATTTCTGTTTCTCTGCAATTTTCATAACATCCCGGTTTACACCTGAGAGTTTCCCATTTACTAAAAAACCGTCTCCAATTGCACCTAAAGCACCTAAATGTGAAAGAACGCCTGCATTTTTCCCAATACTCTTAAGAAGCACTTCTGCAAACAGAAAACAGGTTGCAGAGGCTGAAATATCACGATCTCCCTTAAGTCCAAAAAGTTCACCATCCAGATTTATTACACTTTCATCCCCGGATTCTTCTGCCGGATGATGATCAATTATCACAACTAAATTTCTTCCTGTGTTTAATTGGGCAATTATTGGTGCTATTTTTCCGGCAAAATCTGTAAATATTATAATTTGCCCACTTTCTAAGAATATCTTTTCCAGTACCTGAGGATAAGGTTTCTCCAGGGAAAACCTTGAAATTTCATATCCGGCTAACTCAAAGGCAGTCAGAAGTATTGTTCCTGAACTAAGTCCATCTGTATCATTATGATGAAACAGACTAATTTTTTTTGCAGGGTAACTTTGAATTCTCCGGACCGCTCCCTGCATTTCATATATAAGATCATTTTTCATTTGTTATATTCCTGTTAGAACCCTACTTTTCACTCTGTAAAGCAAAACCCTTCATAAAACTTTCCTGCATTACTATAAAGACCAATAGCGGTGGAATCATTGTTATAATAACACCAGCCATTATGACACCCCAGTTATTTGTAGATTCCGTACTCATAAGCATTTTTATACCAACCTGAACTACACGCATTTCTTTTGAATTAGTAGCCATCAGGGGCCACAGATACTGATTCCAGATATAAATAAAATTAATAACTACCAAAGCACCTATGGTACTTCTAGTAAGGGGCATCAGAACCTTAAAAAAATACTGCATTGGAGTACAACCATCCATTTTTGATGCGTCAATCAGCTCCGAAGGTACTGTTTTAAATCTCTGAATAAGGATAAAAATACTAGTGGCACTTGCCCAGAAGGGAATAATTAAACCTGCATAAGTATCTATCCAATGCATACTCCGTATAACATCGAAAAGAGCCACGATTCTTACCGGAACAGGAAGAAGCAAAGTTACCAGAATAGCACCAAAAAGGAAATTTTTCCCTTTAAATTCAAAATGAGTAAAAGCAAAAGCCGCTAATAAACTCATTGTAACTTTACCAAAAATTACACCGAAGGCAATAATAGTGGAATTAAAAATCATTCGACCAAGATTAACTCCATTCCATGCTGCAATATAATTATTAACCATATTTGTACCTGGAATTAATCCAGGGGGATATGACATAACCTGTGCTTCTGTCTGGGTACTGATTATTAAAGCCAGAATAACAGGAAGGCTGATAATTAAAACGCTCATTATTAATAATAGATGTATTCCCATAATTTTAGTTTTTGTCTGGCGCATAGTTGACTCCTGTCTGTTATTGATAATGAACCTTTTTCCCGGCCGTCCTGAATTGAAGGACCGTAACTCCAACAACAAGGCTGAATAAGACAAGACTCTCTGCCGCTGCATACCCTATCTTGGAGTGAACAAAGAAATCTTTATAAAGGTAATAGATTAGTATCTTTGTAGAACCGGAGGGTCCACCCTCTGTTAATACATCTATTAAACCGAAACTTGCAAAATAAGCATATATGGTATTCATAACAAAAAGAAAAAAAGTTGTAGGTGAAAGAAAAGCAAATGTAATATAGATGAATTTTTTTACGGGACCTGCTCCATCTATCGATGCCGACTCAAGTGCTGCTCCGGGGACATTACGTAATGATGTCAGATAAAAAATTATATTATATCCAAGGTTCTTCCATACTGCTGCAATTATAACTACTATTATTGCTGTATTACCATTAGTAAGCCACGTACGGTACCCGGTAAAATAGCACAATACACCATTAGCCGGATTAAACAGAAAATTAAACAATGCACCGGCAATAGCCGGAGATAAAGCATAGGGCCATATTAAAAGAGAACGATAAAAACGCATTCCTTTAATTTTCTGATTTAATAGTATGGCAATCAAAAGACTTAAAAAAAGTCCCCCTGCAATTACTATCAGGGTAAAAAAAGCAGAAAGTATAAAACTTCTTAAATAATCCCCATTAGTAAATATTTTTATAAAATTATAAAATCCGGCAAATTTTTCAGCCCCTGTCCATGGATGTATTTTGAAAAAACTTAATCTGAAAGTTTCTACTGCCGGATAAAAAAGAAAAACAATTAGGATAAAAAATGTAGGAACAAGTAATACATAAGGAAGGTATTTATTATTAAAAGTAGACTGTTTCATTATTATCCTCAATAAAAGGAAGCTGCTGTAGTAACAGCAGCTTCCATAAATAGTATATTTAATTAATTACTGAATTACTTCATTCCATTCAGCAATAGAAGCATTTGCCTTTGCAGCTGCTTCATCCAGAGCCTGTTTAACAGGTTTACCTGCATACATCTCCTGAATTGCAGACTGAATAAGTTCACGTGCTTCAGGGAATATTCCAAGAAGTCCACCTGAAGTATTTAATGTTTCAGGGCTATCCAAGAGCTGATTAAATGCTGTTAAATAATTAGGATTTTCATTGAACCAGCCTTCACTTTTCAACTGATCCATGGCTGTCTTACGAACAGGAAAATATCCTGTACCTTTGTGCCATGCAATTTGAGATTCATCTTCAGAAATATAGGTAATAAGTTTTAATGCAGCAAGTTCCTCTTCCGGAGTATGATTATTAGTCATCCAAAGAGAGCCACCACCAATTGCAACTCCACCTTTTGCACCTTCAGGTCTTGGGATATATCCAGTACCCATTTCCCAGCCCTTTTCTGCAAGTGCTTTAGTAAGAGTGTTTACATCTGATGATGAAGACATAACTATTGCTACTTCTCCTGCACCGAAGGCTGCTCTATGATTTGCCCATCCAGGACCAACATCCAGGAATAAACCATCTTTTTCCATTCCAACCCACCAGTTGAGAACTTTCTGTCCGGCTTCGCCATTAAAAACTACTTCTGTAGGAAGTTTTCCGCTTCGACCATTTTTATCATTTACAAAAGGTTCATCCTGAAGACAGATCATCTGTTCAAAATACCAGGAATGGAGATTCCAGGTTACAGGAGTTTTATAACCAGCAGCTTGTAACTTGACAGCAGCAGCTCTTATTTCTTCATATGTTTTTGGAGGATTTTCCGGATCAAGTCCAGCTTTCTCAAAAAAGGTCTTGTTATAAAAAATCAATGGAGTTGAGGAATTAAAAGGCATTGAGTAGTGATCACCCTGATATTTATAATAACTCTGCACAGGAGTAAAAAAATCATCCCATGGGATCTTTCTGTCATATTTATCTGCAATCTGATCCAATGGTGAAATAATTCCACTATTAATAAGTCCAAGAGTACCTATCTCATATGAATGAAAAATATCAGGAGCATTCCCTGCCTTATAAGCTGATTTAACTTTATTAAGAGTATCATTATAAGAGCCTGTATACTGTACATCAACTTTAATATTCGGGTTTTCAGCCATAAATTTATCGACAATTCCCTGAATAAGATCTACTCTTGCTCCTGACATTGCATGCCAGAACTCTATTGAAACTGCTGCAGATTCATCAACTTCCACTTCTGCACTTCCAGCTGCAAATACAGCAAAGGGAAGAATCAGGGTTATTAAAACAGCAATAACCATAATTTTTGATTTTCTCATTTTATTCTCCTTTAAGAATTTTAATATAAAATAATTAAAGCATAGGATATACCTGTTGTCAATCAGCTTTGTTCTTTTTTTATCAGTAATTGCTGTAATGATGTTTTGTAATGATCACATACTATCAATTTAAATTACACTATTGATCTTTAACATTATCTTAGAGAAATTTATTTTTAATGATATTTTCTATAATAAACGGGGTTTTGTCTGGATGACGTTAATACCAAGCTCTTCAAAATCTTTTATGTAACCTATATCCGGAAACCAGTCAGTTATCAGTGTTGTAATTTTATTAACTTTTGCAGTTACATAATCAGAGACAAGACCAATCTTCCGGTGATCTGCAATAACAATAACCTCTCCCCTTGTTCTCTCAATCATTATTTTAGTTGATTCTGCCGCATGTTGCCTTGGGGTAGTCAATCCATAGTGACAACTAATCCCATGAACACCCAGAATGGCCTTTGTTGCATTCACCTGGTTTAAGATATCATTTGTAAACCCACCGCTGAAAGTATTAGATTCAGGAGTATAGTGTCCTCCAGCAAGAACAAGTTCTATACCCTGATGCTCATTTACCTGACTTATACAACCGGCATTGGTTGTTATAATCTTAACATTCCTTTTACTGATATATCTGAATACATGAAAAGTAGTTGAACCGCCATTAATAAAAACGGTATCACCTTCATTAATTAAATCTGCTGCAAATTTGGCTATAACATCCTTATTTTCCAGTTCAAGGTCTGATCGGCTATTATATTTTTCTTCCTCATGGATCCGCCTGATTGCAATTGCCCCGCCATGAGTTCTTTCAAGAAGGTTTTTATTCTCAAGAATTACAAGATCCCTTCGGATAGTTATCTCAGCTACATCTAATAATCTACTTAAATCCGGAACCCGGACATGTCCATCCCGCTGAACTAACTCAATAATTCTTTTCTGTCTTTTCGCCTGTGACTGGAACTGAACCATTTGATTAATCGTTTTCATACAATAATAATATGCCTCTTCTGTTTCAAATGCAACAGGATTCTAAACAGCATAACTTTTTTTAGATTTTTGAAGTCTTCTACGGGATGCTCTAATTTCATCAGAATAAGATGCAAAAAGTCCATTTAATTTTTTAGACAGCGTTTTAAATCCAAATTCTTTTTTGCCAATATTAAAATTGATATCCGTCATTTTAGAACGTTTATCATAATTATTCAAAATAAGATGGATTTCATCCATTACAGAATCAGGAATCTCCAGTAGTCCTTCTTCATTGTAGTCATCACGGATTTCAATATTTTCAAATCCAGCACCCTTTATATCTGTCTTATAAACAAGATAGGTTGATATTACTACCGGAACACTGCAGGAAACAGATTCAAGATATGCATTTCCAAATCCTTCCCATTTAGGTAGATATGTCGCAATATCAGCATTTACAAGTACATCCCGGCTAGTGTAAATACGCTGTCCATCATCATTTATTGATCTTACAGATGATACTCTTTCAGAAATGAGGTGCAAATCAACAGANTCTTTGATGGCCAGTTCCTTTATTTCATTAATATAAGAATCATCAAGCTCATCTCCCTGNTAAAGAGATATAATAAACTTAAGCTTGTCTTTTATTTCCGGATATCTGCACCCATACTTACCAACAAGCCGNACAGAATCNTCAATTCTNTTTCTGGGAACTATCCGGGTAGGTTGTATAAATAAAATATCATCCTTCTCAAATCCCAAATCACTACGAAAGCAGCTATTGTAATTATCCAGAACAGTCGGGGTTTCAAAATTTTCACAATTTGGTATAACTGTGGGCATTACACGTTTTATGGAACTTAGAATGTGAGCAGAATATGATGATATAACAACATGTTCAGAGCCAATATCAGAAGGCGGCATAATATTGTTCAGCAGTCCTTCTATTCTACTCTGGCTGAACCTGCTCCTTTCCCACCAGAAGTCATGATGATGAAAAATTGTTGCTACTTTATATTCATTTAACAAATTATAGACTGCTATTCCACCAAGAAGGGTCATAGGCATAGCATTTGTATTCTCAGCTATAATTAAATCTATATTATTATCCTGAATAATTTGAAATATATCCTCACTAAGTTCTTTCCCATGAACCATCATCTCATCGAGAATCAGGTCTCTGGTACTGGAAGTTAAATGGGTCGGCTGCCTTGTAATATAGGGGAACATCATCTTCTCATAATGTTTCTGAAGTGTAGAGTTAAATCTAAGTTTCTCAAGCAGAAATTGATTTCCAGTCTGGATATTCTGTAAACGGTTTGCATACTTACCGGCAATTGTATATACAGTATGACCTTCCTTATGAAGAACTTCAATCCATTTGTCCACTTCCAGAGAGACACCGTCCACATCTCCAAGTTTTCCACTGATAAAGGCTATTTTAAACCCGTTCTCCATACTATGACCTCACAAGGGTATGATAATTTATGCCTATACATTAAATTTCGGTCTTTTATACAGACAGATAACAATAAGTTGGGATTATATTTTACTTTATACAATAAAACAATTTGATTTTTTAACTTTTTTAGTTCTCTTCTTTTACAAAACTGCTATATTCCTCCAAATNAAGAACAGGATCATCTGTATAGCCGGCTGGTTTTATTCTTAATGCCTCTATAAGCCTGGCCCAATAATTTACNTTNGCACTTAGTGATGCAATAGAAACTATTTCTCTCTCTGAAAAGTTATGTCTTAAATCATCCAATACTATTTGATCCAATATTATAGGTGTTTTTGATAGATCCTGTGCATATTTAAGGGCAGCTTTTTCCTGTTCTGAAAAACTTGAAACCGAGTCGATTTCTTTAGTTCCCTGAAGAGCTCTAATTTCCTCTTCAGTTATACTAAAATTTTCATAGTTCTGGGAATTGATATCTACTGCAAATTGACTGGGTATCATATAGGATATTTTAATTCGTAAGAGTTTTATTAACCTTCTATCAAGATAGTCAGCTGCATCTTCCTCTACATAAAGCTCAAGGAGCCCGGAACTTATAGCAATTTTTGAAGTCCATGCAAGAACACGACCGGGAAGCACCTCTTTTTTAGCCTTTTTATCTGCAGTTCTAAGCGCAGGACGTAGTAAGAAAGGAATCTTTTCAGGAGGTTCAACAAGACTCTCCATGGTACTCTCGTCATAAGTACCTCCTACAGGATCATCCTGTTTATTAGAGCTGATACATCCTGAAAAAATAATTAAAAACAATAATATAAATACTTTTTTCATTGTACACCCCAATATCACGTATAAACGCTGCATGACGTGTGTAAGGAACAGGCATGCCTGCCCCCTACACACGGTTCACAATAATATCATTCTCATATACTATAAGTCCCTATGAATCTTATATCAATTGAAAATCTATCCAAAACAGTTAATGACAACCCTTTATTCCAAAATGTTACAATTGGAATTGATGAAGGAGAAAAAATTGGATTTATAGGTCCAAACGGAGCAGGGAAATCTACCCTGTTACATATAATAGCCGGACTAATTGAAGCTGATAAAGGCAATATTTCTAAAAATAATAAATTGCAAATCAGTATGTTGGAACAAATGCCTGTAATTCCTAAAGGAATTACTATTAAGGATTTTCTTTACAAAGGGGAATCCCCTGTTATAAAATTAATTGCCGAATATCACAGATGTCTGGAAAACTACAACCACACGAATTCCGCCATAGAAAAATTAACAGAACAAATGGAAAAAGAAAATGGATGGGAAATTGAAAATAACTATCTATCTTTTTTAAGTGAACTGAAATTGGACAATCCTGATCAGATAATGGACAATCTTTCCGGAGGCATGAAGAAAAAGGCCGCTTTAGCCAGGGCGCTGGCATCAAAACCCAACCTCCTTATACTGGATGAACCAACAAACCATCTGGATATTGAAGTAATTGAATGGCTGGAAAAATATTTGGGGAATGCTAATTTTAGTTTTATTATGGTAACTCACGACAGGTATTTTCTTGATTCCGTATGTAAAGGAATAATGGAGCTGGATAGAGGTGATATATATAAATACCCTGGTAATTATTCAACATTTCTTGAACGCAGAGAAATCAGGCTATCCACAGAGCAGAATGAACAGGCAAGAATAAAGTCTATACTTAGAAGAGAGCTGGAATGGTTAAGCAGGGGTCCAAAAGCCAGGGCAAGTAAAGATAAAAAAAGAAANATGAGAATTGAAGATCTTATGGATAAAAAAGTTCAGAAAGAACAGGATAATTCAGAGTTTTCATCCTCTGACCGAAGATTGGGCAAAAANATTCTTGAGTTAAAGGCTATTGAAAAAGCATACAATAATGAAACTGTTATATCACCATTTACCTACAAGTTTAAAAAGGGTGAACGCATAGGAATAATTGGCCCAAATGGATCCGGTAAAACTACTTTTCTTAATATAATCTCCGGGCAAACACTACCGGATAAAGGAGAGCTTGCAAAAGGTTTAAATACTGAATTTGGTTATTACGATCAGTTAAGCGGCCATCTAAATAAAGCTGCTTCCGAAAATCTTACAGTTTTGGAATATATAAAAGAGACAGCAGAACAGATTCCACTGTCAGACGGGAAAATAGCATCTGCGGCAAAATTTCTGGAAATGTTTAATTTCCCATCAGGAACACACAGAACTCTTCTTACAAAACTTTCAGGCGGCGAAAAACGCCGGCTCTATCTTATAAAAACACTTATTACCAATCCCAATTTTTTAATACTGGATGAACCGACCAATGATCTGGATCTTGATACAATGAGACGTCTTGAAGATTATGTATTGGGCTTTTCAGGTACTATAATTGTAGTTTCCCATGACAGGGCTTTTTTGGACAGAACAACCGATTTTCTTTTTGTATTTGATGGAAAGGGTGGTATAAAAGGATTCACAGGGAATTACAGTGAATATCATGAATTTATAGAAATAAAACAGACAAATACACATAACGAACAGCCAGGATCCCCCCCCGCAAAAAAATGGAAGAAACATGTGTATAAGGGCACGGCGCGCCGTGTCCAAACATACAAAGAAAAACAGGAATTTTCTAATTTGGAAGAAGAAATTGATCTTTTGGAAGTAGAAAAAATTGATCTAGAAAAACTTTTCAGTAAGGCTGATATTGATCCGGTAGAAATGGAAAAAAATAATAGAAAGTATAAATTAATTACCGAAAATATTGAAAAAAAAATCAGCAGATGGGAAGAACTGGCCGAACTTGCAGAGTAAAAAAAATAGTTAAAACCTTACCAAAGGTTATAGACAATTTACTAATAGTTGGAATAATATGAAATAATTTTATAAAATAATATATGATAATGAGTATCATATATAATTCACGAGGATATTATGCAAAGTCTTGGAATAAATATTGGATCATCCAGTTTAAAAATTGTTCTTTTGGAAGACAAAAAGGTAAAATGGAGTGAAGTAGTACTTCATGAAGGTAACTTCTATGCTGCTACAGAAGAAATTCTTAATTCTCATAATCTTCCTGTAGATTTAAAATCTCTTGTAACCGGAACAGAAGGCAGATTTCTTTTTAATATAAGTAATGTTATCGAGCCTCTTTGTATAGAGTCTGCACTTAATCAGTTAAATAAAAATGTAGATGCAGTTGTTACCATGGGTGGCGAAGACCTGATTGTATACACTGTAGACAGCAAAAACAGAATAATAAATAATTTTTCCGGCAGTAAATGTGCTTCAGGAACAGGCGAGTTCTTCAAGCAGCAGCTTGGAAGAATGGATATGACCCTGGAAGATGTGGAATTCGTTCCGGACTCCAGTACTGTACACCCACTTTCTGCAAGATGCTCAGTTTTTATGAAGAGTGACTGCACCCATAAGTTAAACAAAAATGAAGCATCCAAAGAAGATATTGTTGTATCTTTGAGCGATGTGATGGCTACTAAAGTAATAGACTTTCTTAACAGAGCTAAAATTAATAAAGGTAAAGTTCTTTTAACAGGCGGTACTACAAAAAACAGNCATATTATCAGATTTATTAAAGAAAAGGCTCCTGAAATTGAATTTATTATACCTGAGGAAGCTCCTTATTTTGAAGCTTTTGGAGCGGCATTCCTGGCCAGAGAATCCGGCAGTACTCTGCCGCCTGTAGGCGATCTGATGAAGGCAAATAAAATCCAATTTGAAAGCTATGATGATCTGAAAAAAGTAACAGACCTGGTAACCTACTTTGAATCTTCCCAGGGAAAAGTTAAAGAGGGGCATGAATATATCCTGGGTATTGACGGAGGTTCAACAACCACAAAAGTATGTCTTATTGACATGGAAACTGATGAAATTGCTGCATCTCATTACGGCAGAACTCATGGGGATCCTATACAATCCCTAAAAGACTGTCTTGTGGAAGTTAAAAAGAAGATTAAAGAAGATATTGGTGAAGGTGAAATAAATATTACACTTGCTTCTACAACAGGTTCTTCAAGAGAAATTCTTGGAGTATTTGTTGAAAGTCCCGGTGTTTACAATGAAATAATTGCTCATGCAGTGGGTACAACTTTCTTTGACCCTGAAGTGGATACAATATTTGAAATTGGCGGCCAGGATGCAAAGTACGTTCTTTTAAAAAATAAAGTCCCTATAGATTATGCTATGAACGAAGCCTGCTCTGCTGGAACTGGTTCATTTCTGGAAGAATCCGCTCATGGAGATTTAAACATACAGCATGCATTTGAAATAGCTGAAATTGCTCTTTCTTCAGAAACTGCGCTGAAATTTGGAGAGCACTGCTCTGCCTTTATTAACTCTGATATTAGAAAAGCAATACAACAGGGAGCAAGCAGAGAAAGTATTACAGGCGGAATAGTAACATCAATTGTATCAAACTACCTAAACAGGGTTGTTGGGAACAGGACTTTAGGTAAAAAAATATTTCTTCAGGGAGGAGTAGCAAAAAACAAGGCTGTTCCTCTTGCTTTTGCACTGCTCCTGGATAAACAGATTCTTGTTCCACCGTCTCCAGAACTAATGGGAGCATTTGGTGTTGGTTTACTGGCTAAGGAAAAACTAAAAGACGGTTTACTGGATAAATCAAGTTTTAATCTTGACGCTCTTATTGAACAGGAAATTGTATATGAAAAAGTTTTTACATGTAAATCATGTGAAAACTTCTGTCCCATCCAAATTCTAAATGTAAATAACAATAAATATATGTTTGGGGGAAGGTGTAGCAAATATACCAATACAAAGAGTAAACCAGACCCTTCTGTTCAAGTTTTTGACTATGTTCAGAAAAGATCAGATTTACTTTTTATTGAATGTGCACCAAATAAGAAAGATTTTCAGCCTAAATATAATTTTACTGTAGGTATTCCAAGAGCTTTTTCTGTTCATACTATGTATCCTCTATATACATGGTTCTTTCACAGCCTTGGTATTAAAACAGTCTTATCTGATAAGATTGCACATGAAGGTGTTGCCAGAGTTGAAAGTTCTTACTGTTTCCCTGCAGAAATTGCTCATGGTGCGGTACAGGATATTTGGGACAAAGGATGTGATTATATTTTTGTACCTCATTTTAGAGATATGGAAAGTTATGAAGATGATGTACACGCCAACTTTTGTCCAATTACACAATCCCTGCCCTATTATATAAAAAAAGCATTTCCGGATATTCCTGAGGATAGATTCCTTGCACTTATAGTTTCTTTTAAATTCGGCAAAGCCAAGGCTATGGAATTTTTTATCACCATGTGTGAACAGATGGGTATTCCTGCTGCAGATGTTGAATATGCATTTAATATAGCCTTTGAAAAGCAGAATGAATATTTCCGAAAAGCTGCAGAAATGGGTAAAAAAGCACTGGAAGATGCAAAAAAAGCTGAGAGACCGGTAATTGCACTTCTGGGAAGACCATATAATGCCTTTACAAAAGAAGCAAATATGGGTATTCCAAGGAAGTTTACAAGCAGAGGTTATTCTGTAATTCCATACGATATACTGCCCTTTGAAGGTAATGAAATATTCGAAAATATGTACTGGTACTATGGACAGCAGGATATGAAGGCAGCTACCCTGCTAAAGGATGAACCTAACATCTATGTAACATGGATTACCAATTTCTCATGTGCACCAGACTCCTTTATGCTCCACTATGTAAAATGGATTATGGGTCTGAAACCTTTCTTAATTCTGGAATTTGACAGTCATTCTGCAGATGCCGGAATTGATACCAGAGTTGAAGCATTCCTTGATATTATAGAGGGTTATAAATCTAAAAAGGATGAACTTAAAGAAAAGCGATATGACAATGGTCTAAAATTTATTAATAATGGTAATGATGAAATTCATATATACGATTCTATAAATGATAAAAAGATAAAGGTAAGAAATAATCCAAGAATAAAATTACTTCTATCAAATATGGGAGATTTGTCTGCACAAATGATGGCAGCTTCGATACAGGCTCTTGGATATAAAGCTGAAGCCCTGCCTATGGCGGATAGAGAAACATTGCGTATTGCCAGAAGTCATACTTCAGGCAAAGAGTGCGTTCCTTCGCATCTTGTTCTGGGTAGCGCCCTTAAATATTTTTCTTCAGAAAAATACAGAAAAGATGAAATTTATATGCTTTTTGTTCCAATAACTACAGGACCATGCAGAACAGGACAGTATTTTGTATTTTATGAAAATCTATTTAGAGATCTTGGTCTTGAAAATGTAGTTGTTTTTACTTTAAGCGCAGATAATTCCTATACAGAGCTTGGACCAGGATTTTCAAAAACTCTATGGCGAAGTGCTGTAATTGCAGATTATATGAAAGATATTCAAAATTCCCTGAGAGCTTGCGCTATTGATCCGGAAACAGCCTTAAAAGAGTACAAAGTTTTATGGCAGGAGTTACTTGGAGAAGCTAAAACAGGTTTTAAAAATGCAGGTCCGGTATTAAAAAATATTGCCAGGGGAATTAGTAAAATTCCATTAAAACAAAAGATGTCGGAATCTCCTAAAATACTCATTGTAGGAGAAATTTACGTAAGAAGGGATGATTTTGCAGTAGATGATCTTGTCGATCTATTCAGTAAAAAAGGTATAATTGCGAAGGTTTCAGGTATTGGTGAATGGATTCATTATCTGGATTTTGTTAGAAAATATGATCTTACAAAACGTCTAAAATTATTACCCTGGTGGAAGCGTCCATTCTCCAAAGAAAGAAGGCAACTGATTATTCTTGAAATTGAAAAAGCCTGGAAGCATAATGTAGAAAAAATGGTTAAGGATTCTTTAAAGAAGGCAAACCTTATACCGGAAACTCCTCATAATATGGATATTATTATGAATAATACTTCTAAACACTTTGTAAATCATGAACTTAATTCAGAGATTGCAGTATCAACTGGTGTTGCTGCAACAGCTATGGAACACGGGTATTCCGGAATAGTGAATATTGCGCCCTTTGCCTGTCTGATAGGGCGTGTAATAGAAGGACTCTATACCCCCTGGGCAAGGGACAGAAA
>JGI24023J19991_10001503_pt1 | contig 17668 bp, 17 predicted proteins | sample Cruoilmetagenom1_FD_19991 | JGI IMG/M metagenome (IMG submission 19991) | reverse complement strand
GCTGGATTCAACTGCATGAGTTTCACCATTATATGTAACTAGTAATGAGGGAGCCTTTGGATATTTAAAAAGAGTAAGAATTGCCCCCCAGGCATAAGTAACAGACCCATGAATAAACTTGAGTCTGGCAGCTTCCAGACCAACCATTGTGTCAAAACCTATACCAATTCCATTCACAAAGTATCTGCCTCCAGGATAATCACCACCTTTAATAAGTCCAATATCCAAAGGAGAACTATTTGCTTTAATTATACATTCTGCAGCCTTGAAAACATCAGATGGAACACCAGCACCATATGCAAAATCATTACCCCGTCCTATGGGAAGAACTCCAAATAAAGGAAGTTTATCAATCCGGGANGATGCNTCCATAAGACCATTTACAACCTCGTTGCAAGTACCATCACCGCCTGCAGCAACTACTCCTGTATATTCATTTACNGCTGCTTCTTTAGCTAAANCAGCAGCATCCCAAACNTTNTTTGTGACTGATATATCATAGACAATACCTGACTTATCAAAAATATCTCTGANATACGGAAGTTGCTTAGCTCCATTTCCCATTCCGGATTTAGGATTGAGAATTATCTTTATTTTGCCCATTATTTTTTATTCTTACCCTTGAAAAGTTTCTTAAAAAACCCTTCTTTTTTATTACTGTCTGTTTTCTTAGCAGGTTGCGGTGATTTCAGTTTGAAATTTTCACCATATTTACTCTTGTAATAAGCAAGTTTCTCTGCTTCTGTACTTGTTCTGGTAAGTTTTATATGTGTATTTTCAGAAGATCTTTTTTTATAATTCGAATTACTTCCAGACTGATTTCTATTTTTAGCATAGGAAGATTTTGATACTGTTTTTTCAGAGCGCTTAGCACTGGGCTTATTATTATTCTGCCCTGATGCAGATACCGTACCGGAAGATTTTGTTGCTGCATTTTTACCCCGGTAATCAGAACGGTTACCAGTTCCAGGCTTAGCCTTTCGATTATTATTTCGTGATGCAGATCGACTACCCGAAGNCCTTCCTGTGTTCCNTCCCCTGTTATCATATGGTTTTCTNCCACCACCTGATTTAACAGCAGCCTGTTTTTCCCGATAAAAATTCATTCCAGCACTCTTATCCTCAACAAACATATCTGCCTCGGGCCATTCAACAGGAATCTTCATACTGATATATTTTTCGATTGCTTCAAGACCATAAACATATTTTTCACAGGCAAATGTTACAGCTTTACCAGATTTTCCTGCTCTTGCAGTTCGTCCTATCCGGTGAACATAGTTTTCAAAATCTTCGGGAATATCATAATTAATAACCATATCAAGATCATTTACATGAAGACCTCTGGCTGCAACATCTGTAGCAACAAGAAATTTTACTTCCCCGGATTTGACCCTGTTAATTACAGAAAGACGCTTTCTCTGAGGAAGATCTCCCATAATATAATGAACACTGTAACCATTAACCTTTAGCCGCTCTGTAATTTCTACAGCAGCATATTTTGTGTTTGTAAAAATAATTGCACTGTCAGGGTTTTCTTTTTTTAAGACCCCAAGAAGCAGAGACATTTTTTCTGCTGTACTTACATGCATGAGAACCTGGCTAATCTCATTTACAGTAATGCTCTCTGCTTCTATTTCAATAGTAGTTGGATTATTCATAAACTCCCAGGCTACATTCATAACTTTAGTACTCAAAGTCGCACTAAAAAGCATAGTTCGTCTGTTTTTGGGAGGAACCATCATTTTCATCATTTTTTTTATATCAGGATAAAATCCCATATCAAACATTCTATCCGCTTCATCTATTACAACATGCCCAAATTTTTTAAAATCAATCTTACCGGATTTCCCAAAATCAATCAGGCGCCCGGGAGTTCCAATTATTACATCCACACCCTGCTTAATAAGAGCCTCTTGCTTTCCATATCCAATACCGCCATAAAAACTGCCTGCTATTATATCTACATCACTTCCAAGAAGTTTTATTTCACTCTCAATCTGAACAACAAGTTCTCTGGTAGGTGCAATTATCAAGGTTTTCTTCCAGTCAGTCTTTTCTGTCTCGCAGTAGTACTGAAGCAGAGGTATTAAAAAAGCTGCTGTTTTTCCCGAACCAGTCTGTGACTGAACCCCTACATCTTTACCCGAAAGGGTCTCGAGCATTGTTTTTTCCTGTACCGGCATAGCTTCTAAAAATCCGGCATTTTCTATCCCCTTAAGGACATTTTCATGTAAATTAAATTCTGTAAATTTCATTTTAACTCTTTTTCAATTATCTGTTACAGCAAAACCTGAGCGGTTGCTGATTTTAAAATATTCCATGACTCTTCATAGCTTAAGTCTTTAGTAACCTGGAAGATCGATTTTTCTTCAATGTTTCCCTTATCATTTCTAAATTGAAAAAGAGACTGTTTGATTAAATGATCTATTACCTTTTGTGTCAGCCCCTTTTCCAATAAATAATTATAAAATCTTATATTATGTAAAGGTAAGTGATTACCTCTTGAATCATACAAAAAACCTACAGCATCAAGAATCTGCTCAAATGGTCCTTTGGAATAGTGAAAGACATGGCTGAACTGACTCTCTGAATGAAGGATTCCCTCATCTAAAAGAACTTTTGTCATATTTAATATGACATTATATAAATCCTTACCCCAAAAAACAGTACGAAATATCATAACTGCAATATCTGTTTTTGAATTATTTTTATGTAAAATTGCAGGAATATCACTGTTTACTACAAAATACTCACCCATACGTTTTATTGTTTGCCCATTAATTATAAGCATATCTTCGACATCTACCCATAGATTAAACAATTCATCTTCGTTTAACCCTAAAACAGTCAAGGCACTGTAAGATCCAATTATATTAGCTTCTTTAAAATCTAACTTATAATGATCAGAAAATATCTTCTCCATATATGGAGTAAAAATCGATTTACCCTTTCTGGCAAATTTTATTCTGGTTTGATAATGTTCTTCTACAACACCTTTATTATTTAAAAAATCTCCAGGTAAATTCGCAAGATACACAAGATTAATATTCTTCTGCCAGTCAGGAACCTTACTTACACCTTTCATTAAGGCACTCTCTACTTCTATTCCATTGCTTTCCGGCCTTAGATATACAAAAACATCCTGGCATAAACTGGAGTCACAAGCTCCTGCAAAAGGAACTACAATAGTGGGATCTCTGGAAACTATATCCTTATCCATAATACTCAATTAAGCTTTTTGCGCTATGTCTCATTTTCTACTTTGATAATACTTCTTCTCCAATATATTGATACCAGACTGGCGAAAAAAGCCAAAACAGACCAATTCAATAGACATCGCGAAATCCCCCAATTATATAAGATTTTGATTGATAAGAGAAGTTATAGGGAAACTGCTCCCTATGTTTATATCATCAATTGTCCTCACAGGTATAGCACCCATACTTGTGCTGGTAATAAAAACTTCATCATAAAGATGCTCTTTTATCTCTTTAAGAGCAATTTTTTTAAATTCAATAGATAAATTTAAACTTTTTGCAATATTAATTGTACGTTTTCTTGTTACTCCATACAAAACATCTTTTTCTGATGTTATTATTGTGTCTGATTTAACTGCAAATAAATTACTCCGGGATCCTTCAAGAGCAAACCCTGATCTGTCAATTAAAATTGCATCAAGAGCACCTGCTGTAACGGCTTCTCTTGCAGCCATATAATTTAAAAGAAGACAATTGGATTTTGCATGTGGAAATATTCTCTCCCCCTTATAAGATATAACCTTAACTCCATCAGTATAGTATTCAGCAGGGTACACAGGAAGATCTGTAGTAAAAGCAAAAAGAGAAGGATCCTTCCCACCAATAAGCTGAAGCTTAAGAGAAACATTTTTATCATTATTCTCAGCCAAAAGTGTTCTAAGACTCTCCTTTACAGAATTAATATCAAAAGCATGTTCCAGCTTTAAAATTTTAGCAGACTCAAAAAGCCTGTCAAGATGATCATAAACATGGATCATCTTCCCATTTTGAACCTTTATAGATTCATATACACCAAAACTGGAAAAAAGTTCCCTTTGTGTTACAGGAATTACTGCATCTTTTTCATCGATTAATTCAAGGTTTTTTATAGCATATTTCACAGAATATCGGTCTCCATTCAGCTTCTTTGTTATTTAACTATTTATAACACTATTTTACCTAAACTAATATATAAATTTTTATTAATTTTTTTATATTACAACTTGACTTTATTTATACTTTATATATATTATTGTGACAGGAATTACATATTTACTGTTTTTAATTTTTTATTGTGATTTATTGATTATAAAAAAACTAATCTTTATTTCTTAGATAAGGAGAATACAAATGGATGAACCGAAAGCAACAGGTATTCAAAGATCGTCTACCCGGACAAAACGGGTACGCAAAAAGAAAAAAAATCAGCTGCCTTTTGGAATTGCTGTATTAGTACTGGCAGTACTCTTCGGCATTATGCTGGGAACCAGGAATCAGGGTATGCCAATTTTCTGGATAACAGGATTAGCATTTGGATACATCCTGCAGAGATCCAGATTTTGCTTTACAGCATCCATGAGAGACCCCTTCCTGACAGGAAGTACAAGTCTTACACGTACCGTATTAACCGCCTTTGCAATTACCACTATAGGATTTGCAGCAATTAAGTATGGTGCTTTTGTAAAAGGGCTTCCAATTCCTGGTCAGAGTTATGTAGTACCAATAAGTTTTGCAACTGCAGCAGGAGCCTTTATGTTTGGAGTGGGAATGGTAATTGCCGGAGGTTGTGCTTCCGGAACACTCATGCGAATAGGAGAAGGGTTCACAATGCAGATAATTTCCCTATTTTTCTTCATTGTCGGAAGCTTATGGGGAGCACATGATTTTGGTTGGTGGAAACTAAATATAATTTTAAAAGGGAAAGCAATATTCCTTCCGGACATTTTCGGATGGATTGGTGCAGTTGTAATACAACTGTTAATAATTGCCATGCTGTGGATAGCAGCAGACAAGTGGGAAAATAGAAAAGATCAAAAAGAATTTACTTAATTTTAAGGAGAGAAAAATGAAAGAAGTTGAATTAGATTGTTTAGGTGAAGCATGCCCAATACCACTGGTAAAAGCAGAAAATAAACTTAAAGAAATGGAAATAGGTGATGTCCTTATAGTTCAGATTGATCATAGCTGCGCAATGAAAAATGTCCCGGAATGGGCCAGAAAAGAAGGTCATAATGTTGAAATAGAAGAAGTTGATGATGGCGAATGGGAAGTTATAATCGAAAAAGTTAAATAAGCTCAGGGGGATATAGTTGTGGATATTAAAAAGAATAAATATTACAAGCTATGGATTAAAGATGCCTGGCCTTATATTACCGGGGCTGTACTTCTATCTCTATTCCAGATAATAACGCTGACAACAACAGGAAATCCATGGGGAGTTTCCGGAGTTTTAGCAAACTGGGGTGCATGGATTTATGAAGCTTTTGGCGGATCAGTTGATAAATGGTATTACTTTGCCAGCGAAGGTGCTCAAAAAACACTTGAAAGCGGGTTTTTTAATCATGGTGGCAGTTTAAGAAATTTGGGAATTATTGTAGGTGCTTTAATTGCAACTCTGCTTGCATCAGGTTTTAAAATAAAAAAAATTAAATCATTAAAGCAAATTATTGCTGCTGTCCTTGGCGGATTACTTATGGGTTACGGAGCCAGAATTGGATTTGGTTGTAATATTGGTGCATTATTCAGCGGGATAGCATCCCTATCATTATCCGGCTGGGTCTACGCAGCATTCCTTTTCTTTGGTGCAATTGCAGGGAGCAAACTGCTAGTTAAATATTTTATGTAGCAAGGAATGATAAAAGGAAATATGGAGTAGAAAATGAGAGAAAAAGTACGAGAACAATATGATGTTGTTATAATAGGTGGTGGAGCAGCTGGTTTGACTGCAGGGATATATTGTGGAAGGGCTCAGCTAAAGACATTAATTATTGAAAAAGCATTAGTCGGTGGACTAGCCACCTATACCAATGAAATAGAAAATTATCCAGGGTTCCCTGAAGGAACAAACGGATTGGATTTGATGAATCTTTTCCAGAAGCAGGCCAAAAAATTTGGAGTAACTTTCAAGCTAACTGATGTAAAAAAAGTTAAACTTGATTCCCCAAAAAAGGAAGTAGAAACTTTCCGAAATATTTTCGAGGCAAAAGCAGTTATTATTGCATCCGGCGGAAGTCCAAGAATTACAAAAGCAAAAAATGAGGAAAACTTTCTTTTTGATAAAGGTATTTCATTTTGTGCTACCTGTGATGCTGCTGCAAATACTGATAAAACCGTAATGGTAATAGGAAGTGGAGATGCAGCAATAGAAGAGGGAATGTTTCTTTCTAAATTTGCTTCTAAAATAATAATTTCGGTTATTCATGATGAAGGAAAGATGGACTGTAATGAAATTGCAAAAGCCCAGGCACTCTCCAATGATAAAATGGAATTTAAGTGGAATACAATGGTGAATTCATTTGAAGGGAATGATCACCTCGAAACAGTTGTTCTCAAAAACCTTAAAACAGGTAAACTTGAATCAATTACAGTTGATACCTGTTTTGAATTCATTGGCTACACCCCTAATACTGAAATATTTGAAGATATCGTTCAACTTAGTAAAATGGGATACCTTATTACAAATCTTAATATGGAAACTGAACTTCCAGGAGTTTTTGGAGCCGGTGACGTCAGAAATAAAGAATTAAGGCAGGTTTCAACTGCTGTTGGAGATGGGGCTAAAGCCGGTGTAGCTGCAGAGAAGTTTATTGCAGAAACCGAAATTTTTAAGAACCAGATTCTACAAAAAGAAAAAGTTGGGTTTATCTATATTTACTCAGCTACCAACGCCCCAAGTATGGAACTGCTGCCTATGATGCAGGAAATTGAAAAAGAGTTTATCGCAGATGTTAAGCTTAATATTTTGGATGTATATAAGGGCAAGTCCCTTTGCGACAGACTTTCCTGTGATGCAGAGCCAATGACAATATTCTACACTAAAGATGGTGAAGTTGTTGATCAGTCAAGTCAATGTGACAGACCTCATATTGTTGAAAAATTAAAATCACTGCTTTAAGGAGAGAAGAATGAAAATAAAATCAGCTGTCATACTTTTACTGATAATTCTTGTTCTTGCCGGGTGCGGAGTAAAAACTTCAGGAGAAAAAGGGACGGAGATAATTACTGCCAAAGAAGCTCTTGAAGTAATCAATCAGGATAATGTAATTTTAGTCGATGCAAGAACTTCCATGGACTACAAAAAAGGTCATATTGAAAAATCTGTTAATATATCCAGAGCAGATATTGTAGTAAATACTCCTTTTCCAAANCTGCTTTGTACACCTGAGCAACTGGAAGATATAATGAGCAAAAGGGGTATTTCCAATGACTCTATAGTGATTATTTATGATTCAAATAAGAATATGGACAGTGCCCGCCTATGGTGGACTCTAAAGATTTATGGTCATGATTTGGTAAAAGTTGTAAGTGGCGGATTAGATGCGTTAATAAAAGCAGGCTTGCCTTCATCTACAGTTAGTCCGGATGTGAAAAAAACTGTTTTTAAAGTAACGGAATTTAATAGTGAAATGTTGGCCAATAAAAAAGAGATAAAAAATCAGATTAATACCCCTGATCCGGATACTGCTATTATTGATACCCGATCCCAGGAAGAATATGAGGAAGGAACTATACCTGGTTCAATCTTACTAAACTATATTGGAAATAATTTTTCTGACCAGACATACAGACCTGTCAGTCAAATACAAATACGTTATTTGGAAGAAGGTATTGATTATAACGATACAGTGATTATGTTCTGTAAAACATCAATAAGAGGAGCACAGACTTATCTGGCCCTTTATAATGCTGGCTACAGAAACCTTAAACTGTATGATGGAGCCTGGGTGGAATGGTCAGCCAGTCCTGCTAATCCCATTTTTAAACCAGAATCAAAAGTTTTTCAGATAGATACATCTGATAACTCATAAATATTATAGAAGGAAAAATTTTACGGAGGGAAAAATGAAAAAGTTATTATTACTTTTACTTATTACATGCATTAGCTTAACAGGAGTTTTTGCTAATGGTCAGGAAGAAGCTGGTGCAAGTGCACAGGTAGAAATGAATTCACATGCATTGGAAGATGCAGTTAATGGGTATTTTGCAAACTTACCTGCTAACAACTACAAAATTGGTCAGAAAGATATTGTAGATATGGTTATTGCTGGTAAAGATATGGTTATTCTTGATATCAGACAGGCTGATGTTTATGGTGAAAGCCATCTTAAGGGTGCAGTAAATGTACCTTGGGGAAACGAGCTTTATAACCAGCTTAAGTACATCCCAAGAGACAAGGAAGTATTTATCAATTGTTACTCAGGTCAGACTGCAGGGCAGGCTGTAGCTTTATTGAATATTGCAGGTATTAATGCCAGATCAATCAATCTGGGATGGAATTTTGGAATTTCCAAGGTTGAAGGTCTTGACGCAGCAATTGAAACAGAAGCTAATTTTCTTGATACATCCAAAACCTGGGAAACTGATCCACAGATTGATGCTGCATATAAAGCATACTATGAAGGTCTTGCAGGTGTGAAAGGAACAACATTTGGGAATTACAAAATTAGCGAAGACAATGCTAAGAAAATTCTTGATGCTGGTGATACTGATGTAGCTTTTCTTTCAATACGTCAGGCAAAACATTTTGCAGAAGGTCATATTGAAACTGCAACAAACCTTCCATGGGGAAAGGGAATGAATGAAATGTTTGCATCACTTCCTGCAGATAAAAAAATAGTTGTATATTGTTATTCAGGTCAGACTGCTGGTCAGACTGTGGCTGGTTTAAAACTTTTAGGATATGATGCCGTTTCCATGAATGGTGGAATGGGTGTGGGTGCCAACGCACCAATAGGTTGGTCAAATAAAGGCTATCCAGTAGTAAAATAATATTAAATAAAAAAATCTTTTCTCAGACTCCTTTCCGCTGCCAATGGCAGCGGATTTTTTATTTAAGACATTGTCCATCAATAAATCATAATGTACAATTCAATAAAAGGTATTATAATGCAAGGCATAAAACTACTTAAGAACTCTATTCTTACAGCCTCAATATTTATCTATATTATATTAAGTATTTTTTCTTTGATATATTTCCCATCAATGCATTCTGATGAAGGGTGGCTGGCGTCATTATCCAGATCAATATACCATGAAAAAAATATTGGAGCAGTTGAAGATTTCTTTCACGATGTGCAGAGGAATCCTCATGCAATTAAAACACTGTTTCATCTTATACAGATCCCTTTCATAAATACCAGTTTCAGTCTCTTTGCAGTCAGACTACTGTCCCTTATTGCTGGTTTGCTTGCACTTTGGTTCTTATACCGCTCTTCTTTAATTATTTTTAAAAATAAATATATTACCGCAGGAATAGTTCTACTAACTGCAACAGATATTCAGTTTATCTATTGTTCCCATTTTGCCAGACAGGAAATATTAATTTTCCTGGTATTTTCAATATGCCTCTATATCTTTGTAGACCCAACCAAAATATGGCGTATCCGAAAGGATCTTTTAATTGGAGGAGTTCTTGGTATCTCCATAGGCATTCATCCAAATATTTTTATAATTGCTACAGGTTTTGTTTTTCTATATATACTTCATTCTGTTATCAGGGTCAGAACTAAGAATAAAAAACACCCTTTCTTTACTAACCTGGCAGTTTTAATTGCTACACTTACTTTCTTTGGAATCATTTATATTGGTCTAAGTTTATTTTTAGATTCAGACTTCATATCCAACTATCTAAATTTTGGTAATGACCATGGGGTCACTAATCCTATTTTTGTAAAAGCACTAAAATTATCCCGATTCTATAAAAAGATGTTTTTTCGTATTGGAGGGACCTACTATCTTCCCGATATTCGTCCACAACTAATTTTGTTTGCCGCATCTTTTCTTTTATTAATTCCTGTAGCAGTTTTTACTCCTAAAAAAAGGTTATTAATTCTATCAGTTCAGGTTCTAATGCTGGGAATAAACGCCGGGATTTTATTAATTGGCAAATACAGCCCCCCATCAATAATATTTATTTTTCTACCTGGCTATTTGCTTATATTTATTCTTTTACAAACCCTGATTCCAGAGAGGAAAATACTATGGTTTACGTTTATTTTAGCAGCATCCTCTGCCATATTTTCGGCAGGTCAAATACTTCCATGGATGGGAATTGACTATACTGAATATATTCGGAAAATAAAATATAACATTCCTGAAACTGCAGGGACCCTGGGTAATCTAAACAGTGTATTTGCCTTCTCTCCAGACAAACTGTATTCATACAGAGATTTAATAAGTCTTAACTCTAAGTTTGGATTCAGTAATTATATGGAAAGATATAATATAGAATATATAATTTACTCAGATGAACTTGAAATTATTTATAAGGAAAGACCGGTATGGAATACTATGTATGGGAATATCTATCCATGGTATGAAGATATGAAACTCTTTCTAAAAAATAACTGTAAAGAAGTTACCAAATGGAATGAGCCTGTTTTTGGAATGCGTATAACGTCATATATGAATAATCGTGGAGGGAATATTACTGTTTACAAAGTTCTGACTAAAGATCAAATAAATTAAGATTGACCAAGAGTTACTTTAAAACCATTTCTTTCAGGAGATATGGAAACCTTAATACCTTTATATTTTGCCCATGCCTTAATATTAGCAGCCTCAAAATCACGCTCTACATAAATATCAACAGGGGCTCCCTTAAGCATAAGTGCTCTCTTTGCCAGATGATAGGCATCCGGAATTTTGAGTCCCCGAAATGGATCAGTAGGAATACTTGTAGTATCAATCATACCACCATGCTCTTTGAGATTCACCCGATACTCCCGCATAAGACGCCCCTCAGCCTCTTTAAATTCATCACTCGTAAGATCCCCTCTTCCGAAAAGACCACAGTGACAGGTACCCTTTTCTTCAATATCCTGATCAATAAATTTACAGGGGCAAACCAATTGTTTATTAAGAACCGGATCATCAGATGGTTCAAAACAGGGACAGTACCTCTGCCCGAATGATTCTTCAGATTCTACAAGCCACAATCGCAGGTTTACATTCATCATCCAGTGCGGGTTAACACTATATCCCTTGAGTTTACCAAACTTTTTTATCCACACATTCTGTTTTTTAACATCTTTTCTATGATGCCACAGATCCCTAAAAAATCCACGCATCATTTTTACCAACTCGGGAACACTTGCTTCAGCGGGTTCAGGAGGTGTACAGGAAGCATTGAAATCAGGTATTTTATTTATCCGTTTTTCGAGATTCTCTTTATTAGAAACGGCAGCTTCGACTGGTGTCGTTTTTATTACCGAGTTTCCTGAGAGATCAGTATTTGACCTATTCCCATCCACTGCATCAAGACCAAAAAATGAACGAATCTGTGGAACCGATTCATGACCTTTAACACTGATAATAATATCAGAATTACCTGCAGTTCGAAGAGCAGCAACCGGATTCAGATAATCTGCAAGTCCATTATCTAAAAGAACCTTTTGCACTTCTTCTACAGAATCAGGATCAACTGCTACAAGTAAACCACCTCCAGTTTGGGGATCACAAAGAATTGATCGGACAGGTTCGACTACAGTACTAATTCGTTTTCCATAACTTATCCAGTTATTTTTGAGCCCTTTGGCAAGAGCTCCTACAGCTACATAACGCGAAAGATCAGTAGGAAATTGGAGAGCCCCCCAATCCAGTTCAGCTTCCAGTCCAGCGGCATCACACATCTCAAGCAAGTGTCCTGCAAGACCAAATCCAGTAACATCGGTTAATGCATGCACACCTGCTATTCCCGAAAGGGTATATCCCACATCATTTAACTGTCCCATAATACTTACAGCAAGTCCCTCATCTTCGGGCCTAAGAGTACCATGTTTTTCGGCAGTAGTCAGAAGTCCTGTACCAAGAGGCTTTGTAAGAAAAACCATATCTCCATCTTTCGCACCTGCATTAGTTCGAAGCCTATCTCTACTTACAAGGCCATTAACAACAAGACCGAAAAAAGGCTCCTTCGAATCGATACTATGACCTCCTGCCAGGGGAATCCCAATCTCACGGCATAGATCTCTTCCACCAGCAACAATAGGGCGTGCAACAGCCGGATCAATTTCTTCAACAGGCCACCCCAGTATCGCAAGAGCCATTATAGGCTTGCCGCCCATTGCCCAAACATCTGACAATGCATTTGCAGCAGCAATTCGACCATACTGATAAGCATCATCAACAATAGGTGTAAAAAAATCTGTTGTAGAGACCAGAAATTCATCTCTTCCAAGATCATATACGGCAGCGTCATCCTTAGTCTCGTTTCCAATAATTAGATTTGGGAACTCCTCCCCTTTTTCTCCTTCAGGAAAAGCCTGGGCCAGAATAGAATTCAACTCAGTTGGGGATAATTTACACCCACAGCCAGAACCATGACTAAGCTGAGTTAAACGTACAGGCTCCCTGTCGCCAACTTTGATATTACGAATATGCTTATTTAAAAAACCACTCATTTATTTTTTGATCCTTCATCAGCAGAATAAAAATGTAACACTAATATGGAAATATATTTTAATTATACTATTAACATATCCTAAATATTTGGACTAGCCTGTTCGTTTTGCTTTAATTAAAATATTAGATTTAAAGTGAGATACTCCCTGTAAGAAGAGAATAATACTTTCGATAGAGTTTAAAGAATTCATCCTCAGAGAAGTCCCCCACTCGCGGTAGAGTATTTTTTTCATCACAAATAATATCACCCGAATCGTTCATTATAATTATTCGCCGGCCAAGACGGAGTGCTTCATCAATATCATGAGTAACAAAGAGAATTGTCATTCTATATTTATTCCATATTTCAAGCAAAAATTTTTGAAGCTTAATTTTAAGTTTTGCATCAAGACTGCCAAATGGCTCATCCATTAGTAAAATTTCAGGATTACCTGCAAATGCTCTTGCTAGTGCTGTTCTCTTCTTCATACCCCCGGACAACTGATGGGGATAGTAATCTGAATATTCACTCAAACCAGCCAATTCCAGCAGCTTTGGGACTTTACTTTCTCTTCTTTTCAACTCTAAAAACTCTTCAGCAAAGGAAATATTACTTTTTACAGTAAGCCATGGGAATAACTGATTATCATCCTGAAGCATTAAAATCCTGGTTCTATCAGGATGATTCACAATAACATTGGAAACACAAACTTCTCCGGCGTCCTGCTTAATAATTGACGAACATATTTTTAAGAGTGTCGATTTACCACATCCTGATGGACCAAGAATAGATACAAATTCTCCCCTATTAATATCAATAGACAAATTTTTAAGTACAGTTAAACTGGAATCAACACTTTTAAAATTTTTAGTAATATTTTTCAATGACAAAAGAATATCCGAAGATTCTTTCATACTGACATACCCCACCTGCGAACAGTCCTGTTTTCAATTACTCCAAAAACAAGATCTTCAATAAGAACTCCAATAACAATAACCACAACAATCCCTGCAAACATTCCGGGAGTATCCATAAAAACTCTTTTACTAAAAATAAACCATCCAATCCCGCCGCTGCTGAACACTGCTCCAAAAATCATCTCTGCGCTTATAAGAGCTCTCCATGCTCTGGCCCAGGATATTTTTAAACCCGCTAAGATATACGGAAAAGAACCAGGAAGAGTTATCTTAAAAAACATCTTAAAGGAACTAAGCTGATAGTTTCTACCAACTATTTTATAAGTTTCAGGAATGCTCCTATACCCCATAAGAAGATTTGTAACCATAGGCCATATAACTGAATGGATAATTATAAAAATAATAGACAGAGCACCTGTTCCAAACCACAGAATTACAACAGGAAGAAGTGCAATACCTGCAAGAGGATGGAAAATTGCTGTTAAAGTAGTTACAAAGCTCTCCCCCATTCGGGAAGAAACAGCAAGAAAAAGGAAAGCGAATGCAATTAGGGTTCCAATACTCATCCCTGTAAAAACAAGGGCTATTGAAATAAGTATTTGTTTACCAAGAATTCCTTCTGAAAATCCTTTTAAAAGAGACATAAAAACCTGGTATGGAGAAGGTAGAACCAGAGGAGAAAAACTCCCTATCCATACTGCAGAAATCCAGATTAATATAAGTAAGCCAATCCACATAAACCTTTCAAGGGTTCTATTTATTATCCTGTTCAATAAATATTTCATCCATACTCTCCGGATTTTTTTCTAAATATCCTTCGGTCTTCATAAAATTAATAAATTTAGGAAGACCTTCTACTTCATGGGAATATTCCAACCCTCCTTCAGTTAAGTAAGAAAATAAAGTTTCCTCAGGAATGGAATAATCATTTTTAAGAATGGCCACAGCCTCTTCAGGTTTCTTCATAATAAATTCCCCCGCCATAGATATAGACTTTCTTATAAGAGAAAGAACATCAGGATGTTTACTGCTGAACTTATTGGTAACCATTCCGGCAATAAATGTAAAATCACTTCCCATGGCTTCCTTTCCATCTACAACAAGTTTCATATCAGGTTCCGATAGTTCCATCATTATATACGGTGGTGAAGTAAAGTGTGCAGCAACATCTCTTTTTGATAAGAGAGCACTCATTCCATCAGGGTGTTTCATTGTTACAAGCTGATTATCAAAAACATCCGATTCACCAAGATACTTTTCTGCTGCCATAGAAAGCAGGATATGCTGAATACTTCCTGGTTGAGGAAGAGCAATCCGATCTGCAGGTCCAAAGTCATTAAGAGTATTAAGATCTTCTCTCCATGTAACCAAACCAATTTGCGCCTTTGAAAGGCCTGTGAAGATCTTCCACTCCATCCCCTTATCCCATCCAATAAGAAAGGGAGGTATTCCCATAAACCCTATATCAACCTTACCCCCGAGAACGGCCTCTCTAATAGCGGCTGTATTTCCCAATTTTACCCAGTTGATCTTGATTCCAGGGATTTGCTCTTCAATAAGCTTCTTCTCTTTCAATATTTGGAGAGGTGCATAGGCAAGGCCATACTGATCTGCAATAGTAACAGATATGTCCCCGGATTTATTATTTGAACAACTGCTGAATACAATCATAATTATTGAAAAAACAGTTAAAATTCGCATAACATATTATCTCCATCTATATTTTTAACTTCTAAAAGAGAGAAAACCTTTCTTTTCAAATCTTCCAGTTCCTTTTTCGATTCACATTGCAAAGCAACATACCCGGCCCTGGCTGTCGAGTTTTCTCTATTCCCAACCCTGCGTCCGGGTTTAAGAATATATTTCCCGCTTATTACACCAGGTATTTTTCTTATAACTTCCATATCCCCATTGGAAGCAACCAGACCTGGTTTTGTAAATAGAAAAATTACAGCTCCGTAAGATTGGGAAGGAAAATGATATTTTTTTAAAACACTATTATCAACCTTACCCCTGATTGCCAGTTCAAACTGCAGGTTTAAAATATCTACCCCGGTTAATGCCGGTATAGATTCATCCTCGTAGCCTCCTCCAATTCTGACTGCAATCTCATTCACCTTAATCCCTTCATTTCCAATTAACATCTGAAAATAAACAGGCCCATTTATAATAGAAAAGGAAGAAACAATTTTTTCTGAAATTGAAAGAATCTCATCCTTATACTTTTCCATATATTTTGAAGGATATTCCTGGGCTATACATACACCGATATGAGGACCATTGGAAACTGTTACCCGGTCAGTAATTATCAAAGGGTAAAATTTATTATTATCAACCCATCCACTAACTGAAATTTCATCACTTTCATAGTATTCCTCAACCAGAACATTTTTTTCTCTTGAAAAGGTAAGAACATCAGGCAGGTATCCTTTTAACTCATCCCAATTATCTACTTTATAAACCCCTCTCTGTCCCTGACTATCTACAGGCTTTATTACAAGAGGATATCTAAAACCTTCAAGATCATCTTGTTTTGTTTTAGTGCTTATAAGTTTAAATCTACAGCTTGGTATTCCATTTCCCCTAAAAATTGGTTTCATAATTCTTTTATTAGTTACACCAAGGGCTGTTTCTACACTTATTCCAGTCGGCAATCCAAGATCAGCAGCAGTCATAGCTACAGGCAAAACAGGCTGGTCTGTCCCTAAAGTAAAAATAGCATCTACTGCTTCCTTTTCAGCAGCAGAGCAAGTTTCTCCATAACTAAAAGTACTGGCGTTAATAAATATATCAGCCTCTGCAGCTCCGGGACAATTAGTATCCATATCACTTACAACAATAGTAAAACCAAGATTCTTCCCATACCGTATGGCATTTAACTGAGCTTCTCCACCACCAACAATCATGAGCTTCATATAAGTTCCCATTTCATTTCTGATGCTATTTTAGATTTTCTTATTATCTTAGGGAAAATGAGGGAGCAGCTAATAAGTGAAAAAGCCAAAAGACTAAGTTGTATAAAACCATAACGACTGTTTTTTCCTGATTCCCTGTTGTATACGACTCGTATATTTCCAATAGCCCGGGTGTGCTTTAAAATTTCTACAGATAAATATCTGTACTCTGAAATATCACCAGTAATTTTATCAACTAAAGATCTATTCAAAATTCGAAAACTGGAAACATAGGTTCCCTTAGGTTTTTTAAAAAAAATATTAAAAATAATATCCCTTATTCCTGATCCGGTATTTCTCAACAATCCGGTTCTACTATTTTCAGGTATACCAAAGACAACATCAAAATTGTCATTTTCTACCAGAGAGAGTAGCTCAGCAAAATCCTCCGGATTATGGGAAAGATCATCATCCAAAGTTATAATATAATCACCTCTTGTATTTCTTAGACCAGCAAGGGTAGCAAGCTGCTGCCCATAGTTTTGTTTAAGAAATACTCCTTTTACATCTATACCCATATTTCTTAATTCAATAATTTGCTGGTCGGATCTATTTTTACTGCCATCATCAACAATAATAATTTCAAAATCTTCCAACCTGGAATTATTAAAAAGAGATTTTTTTATTTTGAGGCAAAGTTCACCCAATCGGTCCCAGCCATTATAACTGGGAATTACAACAGACAGTTTCAAAATAATCCTGCCCCCATATTCCAAACCATAAAACCACCCAAAATCAGTAAGCCACCGGAAATATGAAATATTGAAATATGCTCTTTTAAAATAAACCTTCCCATAACAATTACAAGAATATAACCAAGGCCATTAACACTGAACGCCATATTCAGAGGGACACTGGACAAAGCAGAGAAATAGAGTAAAGGGGCAGCTACAACAAAGGTAATTCCAATAATAATATAATAGTTTAAAAACGTTTTTATTAATATACTTAGTCCACTATTTGTTATAATTTTTCGGGAACCAATTTTAATAAAAATTTGAGAAAAAGATGTTAAAATTACCATTAACAGAAGTTTACTATAAACAATAATCAAACTTTTCTCCTACTATTGTTTTCTCCAAGACCTATTAAAATTACACCTAAACTTATTAATCCGGCTCCAATTAAATTTGTACTTAATATTTCTTCATGAAAAACAAAGTACGAAACAAGAAGTAC
>JGI24023J19991_10001501_pt1 | contig 17679 bp, 8 predicted proteins | sample Cruoilmetagenom1_FD_19991 | JGI IMG/M metagenome (IMG submission 19991) | reverse complement strand
GTGTAGATGTATACACAGAGCCAAACGATTTGGATGGTGGTACTTATGATTATAGAGAATTTGGGGAGGCCGTGACTATAGATCAACAACCAACAAACCCAGATAACCCAAGAATAGTTATCCTAAATGCTATTACTAATTTTGATGTAACGCTTGGTTCAGGTGTCAATCCGACATACGAATGGTTTGTAAGTACTGATTTAGGAATTTCTTTTAACCCAGTACCTAATAATAATGGAATTTATTCCAATGCTGATACAGCTAGCTTGACTATTGATGCAAATACATTAACAATTAGTGGGTATCAGTATCGTGTTAGAATATCGGCGCCTGGTTATGCTTGTGCAGGTAGTGTTACATCTTTAGCAGTAACCTTAATTGTTCAAACTGACTTTGATGGCGATGGTATTGGTGACCCAATAGATTTAGACGATGATAATGATGGTATTCCTGATAGTGTAGAAGGTACCGGAGACCTTGATGGCGACGGCGCCCCTAATCATCAGGATTTAGATGCTGATGGTGACGGTGTTTATGATACAAATGAAGCAGGTTTTGCAGATTTAGATATACTAGACGATGATGGTGTTATTGATGGTGCTCCTGCTGATTTTGGAGCGAATGGTTTATTCAATGGTCTCGAAGATAATGATACGTCAACAGCAACGATTAATTATACACCACTTAATACTGATGGTGATGCCAGTCCTGATTTCCTAGATATTGATGATGATGGAGACGGTATAAATACAGAAAATGAAGGTGTAAATCCAGGTTCTGATACTAATTTAGATCCTGCTGATGCACAACAAACAGATACTGATGGTATTCCTGATTATTTGGATATTGACGATGATGGTGATGGTATTTTGACCAGTACCGAAGGCTCATCAAATCCTGATGGAGATAACAGACCTAATTACCTAGATTTAGATTCAGATGGTGATGGTATAGCCGATAATGTAGAAGGTCAAACAACTGCAGGTTACATAGCACCTTCGGATATTGATGCTAATACTAATGGTTTAGATGATGTTTATGAAGGGACTAACGGTATTCAGCCAGTTAACACAGATGCTGGTGCACCTGCTGATGGTGATGCTACACCAGACTATTTAGACTTGGATAGTGATGGTGATACGGTACCGGATAGTGTTGAAGGGCATGATCTTGATGAAAATGGTTTACCAGAACCAGACAGAACACCTATCGGAGATACTGATAATGATGGCTTAGATGATGCATTCGATAGTGATTTGACAGGATATGGTGACCCTAACGGATCAATTATAACGACAAATCCTGCAACTGATCTACCAGATACTGATGGAACCGAAGATGTTAATTATAGAGATTTTGATGATGATGGTGATGGTATCCATACCAGATATGAAGACCCGGATCCAAACGGTGATGGTGATTTTTCTGATTCCTTAAATACTGATGGTAGTACAGGAGATAGACATCCTAATTATTTAGACAACGACGATGATGGTGACGGAATACTGACTGAAGATGAAAATCCTGATCCTAATGGTGACGGAAATCCAGAAGATGCATTTGACAGTGACGGAGATGGAATACGTGATTATTTAGACAATGATGATGACAACGATGGCATACCAACAAATGATGAGGATGTAGTAATCGTAGATGGCGATCCTACCAATGATGATTCTGATGGAGATGGAAGGCCTAACTATTTAGATATTGATGATGATAATGATGGAATTATGACTATAAATGAAGGAGGTAACGGAGATGATGAAGATGGAGATAATCATCCTAATTATTTAGATCAAGATTCAGATAATGACGGTATTCCTGATAATGTTGAAGGCCAAACAACCGGTGATTATGAAAACCCTACGGGTAATGATGATGACAATGACGGTTTAGATGATGCCTACGATAGTATTGATAATGGTACTACTTCTAATCTTTCGGAAAATTATGAACCTACCAATGGTATTCAACCAGTAAATTCAGACGGGGCTGGTAATGTTGATTATTTAGATGAGGACAGTGATAATGATAATGTACCGGATGCTATTGAAGGACATGATTATAATGCTGATGGTGAAGCTGACGTATTACCTTCTGGTAATGATGACGATAATGATGGTTTAGATGATGCGTATGATGGTTCTGTAGGTGATTTCTTAGATCCTAATGGCCTTGCGGTTGTTAATGATCCGGCAACTGATTTACCGAATAGAGATGGTGATGTACCTAGTATTTATTCACCTATTCCAACTACTGGTTCTCCAATTATAGAAGACGTTGAAGTAGATTATAGAGACAATGATGATGATGGTGATGGAATTTTAACAATTGATGAATTAGATGTAAATGAGGATGGTGAAAATGACAATTGTGACGAAGATGAATTTCCTGATTATTTAGATTTCACACCTTGTAATTTAGTGCCTGAAGGATTCTCACCAAATGGTGATGGCGTAAATGATGAGCTGGTAATTCCTGCACTGGCTCAGTTCCCTAACTTTAGAATGGAAGTATACGATAGATGGGGAAATATCGTTTATGAATACGATAATAACGGTAGGTCACAACCGGTATGGTGGGATGGTTTCTCAACAGGTTCAAGAACTATAAATAAAGGAGAAAGAGTTCCTGTGGCTACCTATTTCTATGTAATTGAATTCAATCAAGATAGACGAGATCCAATATCAGGTTGGGTATATATTAATTATTAGATTATTAAAAAATATAGTAGAGAGGAGAATTCCTCTCTACTATAAATTATAAAATATATTATGAAGAAATTATCTTTATTTACATTTATACTACTATCGGTATTTAGTATTGATCTTCACAGTCAGCAAGATCCTCAATATACACATTACATGTATAACATGAATGTGATAAACCCTGCGTATGCTGGATCACGAGGTACCTTAAGTATCAGTGCCTTGTATCGTACTCAATGGGTAGGTTTAGATGGGTCACCTGAGACTGCCACTTTGGCTATTCATGCACCAGTGGGGAAGAATTTGGCATTAGGATTTTCGGTAATAGCCGATGAGATAGGCCCTGTAAAAGAGCAAAATATCTATGCAGATATTTCCTATACATTGACTACTTCAGAGGAAGGGCGATTGGCTTTTGGATTAAAAGGAGGGATCACTTTACAGGATATAGGATTGGTATCTTTATTATTACCCCAAGACCCGAATGATCCTTTGTTTGCAGATAATGTAAATGAAGTATATCCAAATTTTGGAGCAGGTATTTATTATTACACAGATAAGTTTTATGCGGGATTGTCGGCGCCGAATTTATTAGAGACGGTTCATTTTGAGAAAGATGGGGGAACTTTGTCTAAGGCCTCAGAGAAGATGCATTATTTTTTCACCACGGGATATGTATTTGATTTATCAGAGAGTTTAAAGTTTAAACCTTCTGCGATGGCCAAGGCCGTATCAGGATCACCTTTATCGATAGATGTGTCTGCTAATTTTTTAATCAATGATCGATTGGAACTGGGGGCGAATTATAGATTTGGAGATGCGGTTAGTGGTTTGGTAAATTTCGGAGTGACACCTGATCTGCGATTGGGTTATGCCTATGATTATACGACGACCAATTTAGGGAATTTCAATAGTGGTACCCATGAGATATTTTTGTTGTGGGATATAGATTTTTCGAAGAAGAATTTGAAATCACCAAGATTCTTCTAAAAACAATAGTTTAAGATTATATTAGTTATATAAGAATAAAATTCAATCAAATGAAAAAATATATTGTAACAGTTTTATTATTATTTAGCGTAGGCTTGTTTTACGCACAAGATGGAGCTGGAAAATATTCCATTAAAAACCTGGAAGTGAATACTGAAAATTCAGATTTTGGAACTGTTTTTCATGGAGAAAATAAAGTAGTTTTTGCGTCACCAAGAAAAGGGTTTAGACTTGTCAAAGATATATGGAAACAAAACGGGCAACGTTTTTTAGACTTGTACGAAGGCATAGTAAATGAAGGAGGTGAAATTACAGAGAAGCTAAAATTGAAGGGTGAAGTAAATTCAAGATATCACGAAGCAGGAGCAATATTTACTAAAGATGGTCAGACGGTATATTTTACAAGAGATAACTATTATAACAAGAGATTAGGTATTGATAATAAGGGTTGGACAAATTTAGCGATGTTTAAAGCCTCTGTTAATAACAAAGGCGAATGGATTAATATCATCCCTATGCCATTTAATAATGTTGAGTATTCAGTTGGTCATCCCGCATTGAGTGATGATGAAAAAACATTGTATTTTACTTCTGATATGCCTGGTACTATGGGTGAAATAGATATTTGGAAAGTTGAAGTCAATCAAAGCGGATTTGGTAATCCGGTGAATTTAGGGCCAAAGATTAATTCTACTGCTAAAGATTGGTTTCCATTTGTTGATGGAGAAGTATTATATTTTGCCTCTGATAGATGGGGCGGTAAAGGAGGGTCGGATGTATATGCTGCTAAATTGAGAGGTTTCACACCTGAACCTATAAATTTAAATGCACCAATCAATGGTACTAGTGACGATTATGCTTTTATAATTGATAAAGAAACCAGAAAAGGCTATTTTTCTTCAAATAGGGAAGGCGGTAAAGGCGATGACGATATTTATTCAATTATAGAGGAAGAACCAATTGAATTTAAATGCCTTCAGGTTGTAAAAGGAGAGGTCAGAGATAGAAATACTACGGCATTATTGCCCGGATCAGAAGTTATTTTAAGCGATAAAGATGGCAATGCAATAGAAACTGTAATAACAGAAGACGACGCTACTTTTACTTTTGAAATTAGTTGCCAAACAGATTATAAATTAGAAGGTAGAAAAGCAGATTTTACACCCCAAACAAAAACATTTACAACCTCAAATGAAGCTGATAAAGAATTGAACTTATTAATACTATTGGGTAAAGGGGATATTGATTTCATTGCTGATAGTGATAGTCCAAATACCCAGGATGAAAAACAAGATGTAAAGCCAGAAGGGTTGCCAGATGTACTTCCTGACGAAATAGTTAAGTTAAGGGCGGGAACTTATGCCGTAAATATTAATTCGATTTATTTTGACTTTGACTCATCGTATTTAACCAAACAAGCTAAAAACGAGCTAGAAAAAGTAATTAAATTAATGAATCAATATCCTAAGATGATCATTGAATCTGCTTCACATACAGATTCGCAGGGACCTGATGGTTATAATATGTGGTTATCAGGCCGGCGAGCCAATAGGACAGTTGATTATATTATTAGTAGAGGTATTGATTCGAAAAGGATCACAGGAAAAGGCTACGGTGCGACACAATTGATTAATCAATGTGTTAAAGGTGCTGATTGTACGGATGCCCAGCATGCAAAGAACAGGCGTTCAGAATTTGTAATTATTAAAATGTAATACAAAATCATACTATAAAATTAAAAAGCCTTCGAATTTTACGAAGGCTTTTTTGTTAATAAGAATTCTGAGTTGCCAAATAAATAGATAATGATTGCATAAGTTTAAGGTCCTTTTAGAATTCTAAGGTATATAATATTCAATATACTAAGATGTTTGGTATGACGTTTGTATATATAGTTTATCTAAGGGAATAGACATATTTTATAAAATGAGTTATTTTTGATGAGATTTGGATTTTCTTTTTTGGAGGTGATGCTTTAGCATCAGGGCATTAAAAAGAAAATTTAAAGATTGCGAAAAGAAACTTTTTTAATGTTGAAGTGTTTTCTTAGATAAACTATAAAGGTAAAAATTACAACCCTATGAGATTTTTAATCACAACTTTTTTTATCTTACATATTGTAGTTTTATATGCGCAAATAGAAAGAGCCGACTCAATTAAGGCAGCTGAATATAGTGTTAAGAATTTAAAAGCAAATACTAAATACAGCGATTTCGGTACTACTTACATGGGTAAAGATAAAATTGTATTTTCTTCTACAAGAAAAGGGAAAGGAATAAAAAATAAGAAATGGAAACAGAACGACCAACCTTTTTTAGACCTTTATATTGGTAATGTTACTAAAAGTGGTGAAGTTAAAAATGTGCAACCGTTTTCCAGTGATGTAAATTCAAAGTATCATGATGCCTTTGTAGCTTTTTCGCCAGATTTAAAAGAAGTATATTTTACCTCTAATAATTACTTAAACGGAAAATTAAAGTCCCCAAATATTAAAATTTTTAAAGCAACAGTTGCTGAAAACGGCGAATGGCGAGATTTCACTTCCCTTCCATTTAATAGTGACGAATATGATACCGGCCACCCAGTATTGAGCGAAGACGGTAAAAAACTGTACTTCGTTTCTAATATGCCAGGCACTTTAGGTGACAAAGATATTTTCGTCGTTGATGTAAATAAAGGCCATTATGGAAAACCAATTAATTTAGGGCCGTCCATAAATTCAATAGCAAAAGAATACACTCCTTATGTTGATGGAGATATTATCTACTTTTCTTCCAATAGAAAAGGAGGTAAAGGTGGTTTTGATATCTATATGGCAAAAGTAGACGGATCATTAGCTAAACCGATTAATTTAGGAGAACCTATGAATAGCCGGGGAGATGATTTTTCCTTCATTATTGATAATGTCAAACTAAAAGGATATTTTTCTTCAAATAGGGAGAGAGGTAAAGGTGATGATGATATTTATACATTCGTTCAAAGAACTACTATCCCTATTTGTGATCAGGCAATAACCGGTGTTGTAAAAGATACCCTAACCGGATTTGTTATCCCAAATGCTTTTGTATCCTTAATTGATGCAGAAGGTAATAGAATAAGAAGAGTTGAAACCAAATTTGATGGTTCATTTTATTTCGGGTTAGATTGTGCAACCACATATACCTTGGAAGTTAATAAGAATGGATATTTTGATACCTCAGCAAATCTGCACACTTCAAGTGTTAATGGTTTCAAAAATGATGAAACTATTTTTATTGAAGAAAAAGAATTTATTGTTAGAAATGGCAAGGAAATGTTGAATGTTGAGAGTATACGTTTTGAATTAAATAAATCTGACATTAAAAAGGAATCTAAAATAGCATTAGATAAAGTACTTAGATTAATGAAAAAATATCCTAAAATGGAAATTGAATTTGGTGCACATACCGATGCCAGAGGTGGTGATGTATACAATTTAGATCTATCTGAGAGCAGGGCCGAAGAAACGGTAGAATATTTAATATCTCAGGGATTAGATTTTATGAGAATTTCAGGTAAGGGATATGGTGAAAAAGAGCTGCTTAACAAATGTGCGAATGGGGTAAAATGTACTGAATTGGAACATGAAATGAATAAACGTACCGAATTTGTCGTAATTAAGAAAGAATAAAACAATAAATAAATCATTTTTAGTAAAAACATCCGCTAATGACGAGATGCTTTTTTTTGTTCTAAAATCAATAGTTTTCAATAAAATATGTAATTTCGCGAATCGAAAGAATTTTTATAGCTAATGGCCGTCAAATTTAGAGAATATAAAGGATTAGATCTTACCAAAGTTGCCGATGAAACGTTGCAGTTTTGGGAAGAGAATGATATATTCGAAAAGAGCATAACCTCGCGAGATGAAAATAAACCGTTTATCTTCTATGAAGGGCCACCCTCAGCGAATGGTTTACCCGGTATTCATCATGTAATGTCAAGGGCTATTAAAGACATATTTTGTCGCTATAAAACATTGCAAGGCTATCAAGTTAAACGTAAAGCAGGTTGGGATACACATGGATTGCCAATAGAACTTGGCGTTGAAAAAGAACTAGGTATCACTAAAGAAGATATTGGTATTAAAATATCAGTAGAAGAATACAATGAAGCCTGTAAAAAGGCGGTAATGCGTTATACGGATGTATGGGAAGAATTAACGCATAAAATGGGGCATTGGGTTGACATGAAAGATCCGTACATAACGTACAAACCGAAATACATTGAAACTGTTTGGTGGTTGCTAAAGCAGATTTATGATAAAGGGTTGTTGTATAAAGGGTATACTATCCAACCGTATTCACCTAAAGCAGGTACGGGCTTAAGCTCACATGAGTTAAACCAACCGGGGACCTATCAAGATATTACTGACACAACTGTTGTTGCCCAGTTTAAAGCTAAGTCAGAAATGTTACCAGATTTTTTAAAAGATATAGGTGACGTTCATTTCTTGGCATGGACAACCACACCTTGGACCTTACCAAGTAATACAGCACTGACAGTAGGAAAAAAAATAGACTATGTATTAGTATCAACATATAATCAATACACCTTTAAACCTGTTAAAGTAATTTTAGCCAAAAAATTAGTTTCATATCAGTTTTCAGGGAAATTTTATGAAGTTGAATCTGTTGATGATTTAAAGGCTTTTGCTGAAGGAGATAAACAAATTCCTTATATCATTCTAAAAGAATGCAAAGGAGAAGAGCTTGTTGATATTCAATATGAGCAATTGTTGCCCTACGCTTTACCTTATCAAAACCCGGAAAACGCATTTAGAGTTATTGCAGGAGATTTTGTAACTACTGAAGACGGTACAGGAATTGTTCATACAGCCCCTACCTTTGGCGCTGACGATGCTATGGTCGCTAAACAAGCCAGTCCTGAAGTACCACCTTTGTTAGTGTTAGATGAAAATAACAACCCTGTTCCATTGGTTGATTTACAAGGTAAATTCAGGCCTGAAATGGCCGAATTGGCAGGTAAGTATGTTAAAAATGAATATTATGAAGAAGGGAAGGCTCCCGAGCGTTCTGTGGATGTAGAACTGGCCATTAAACTAAAAGAAGAAAATAAAGCCTTCAAAGTTGAGAAGTACAAACATAGCTATCCTAATTGTTGGCGTACAGACAAACCAATTTTATACTATCCTTTAGATTCGTGGTTTATAAAAGTTACTGAAAAGAGAGATAGAATGTTTGAATTGAATGAAACGATCAATTGGAAACCTAAATCTACCGGTACGGGCCGTTTTGGTAATTGGTTGAAAAATGCCAATGATTGGAACTTATCACGCTCACGTTTTTGGGGAATTCCATTGCCTATTTGGCGTACAGAAGATGGTACGGAAGAGATCATAATTGGATCTGTTGAAGAACTCAAAAATGAAATGGATCGTGCTGTCGAAGCAAATTTTATGGATACAGCTATTTTTGCTGATTTTGAAATTGATAATATGAGTGAAGAAAACTATGATCTGATAGACTTACATAAAAATATTGTCGACCAGATTATTTTGATTTCTCCATCCGGAAAGCCAATGAAACGAGAATCAGACTTAATTGATGTTTGGTTTGATTCGGGTTCAATGCCTTACGCTCAGTGGCACTATCCGTTTGAAAACAAAGAATTAATAGATAAAAATAAATTCTTTCCTGCTGATTTCATTGCTGAAGGTGTTGATCAAACGAGAGGGTGGTTTTATACACAACATGTTATAGGTACCTTGGTTTTTGACTCTGTAGCTTATAAAAATGTAGTATCTAATGGCTTAGTTATGGATAAGGAAGGTAAAAAGATGTCTAAACGTTTGGGGAATGCTGCCGATCCATTTCAAACGATGGAAACATATGGTGCTGATGCAACACGTTGGTATATGATTTCTAATGCAAATCCTTGGGATAATTTAAAGTTTGATGTTGAAGGGATAGCTGAAGTCAGGCGTAAATTTTTTGGCACGTTATACAATACCTATTCGTTTTTTACACTATATGCGAATATTGATCAATTTTCATACGCTGAAGGTGATATAGACATAAAAGAAAGGCCTGAGATCGATAGATGGATATTGTCAGAATTAAATACATTAATTCAGAATGTTGAATCCTATTATGATGATTATGAGCCCACTAAAGCAGCCAGGGCTATTCAGGATTTTGTAACGGAAAACCTGAGTAATTGGTTTGTACGATTGAGCAGAAGACGTTTTTGGAAAGGGGAATATGGGCAGGATAAAATTTCTGCATACCAAACATTATATAGTTGTATGTTGACGGTCGCTAAATTAAGTTCACCCATCGCTCCTTTTTTTATGGACCAGTTGTACCGCGATTTAACTAGTGCTTCCTCTAAAGAAAGCTATGAATCAGTACATTTGGCGAAATTTCCCGTATACGAAAAAGGATTAGTTGACGTTTCATTAGAACGTAAAATGCAGAAAGCACAGGCAATATCATCAATGATATTGTCATTGCGTAAAAAGGAAATGATAAAAGTACGTCAACCTTTGCAACGTATCATGATACCTGTATTAGATGCACAAGATAGAAGTGATATTGAGGCTGTTGCTGAGTTGATTAAAGCTGAAGTAAATGTAAAAGAAATAGAGTTGATAGATGATGCTTCGGGTATTTTAGTTAAGAACATAAAGCCAAACTTTAAGGTATTGGGCCCAAAATTTGGTAAAGAAATGCGCTTCGTTGCGACTGAGATTCAAAAGTTATCGCAAGAAGATATTAACAAAATTGAAAAACAAGGGTATTTATCATTTGAAATTAATGGTAAAAATAGTACATTGACCCTCGATGAAGTGGAAATATCTTCACAAGATATTGAAGGTTGGTTGGTAGCTAATCAAGGCAATTTAACTGTAGCTTTAGACGTTACCATATCAGATGATTTACGCAAGGAAGGAATTGCCCGGGAATTGATAAATAGAATTCAAAATTTAAGGAAAGAATCAGGTTTAGATGTTACCGATAAAATAAGATTAAAAATAAAAAAAGATGGAATTGTAGATAGTGCAATTCTAGATAATGAAAGTTATATTAAAAACGAAACCCTAACAGCCGAGTTGATGTTAGCAGATGATGTAAAAAATGGTATAGAAATTGCTTTTGACGAAGTAAATACCAAATTATTAATTGAAAAATTTTAAATTATGATTGAGAATAAAGTGAAATACTCAGATAAGGAATTAAAAGAATTTAAAGAAATTATTTTAAAAAAAATAGAAACTGCTCAGGAAGATTTAGCACTAATACGTAGTGCTTATATGAATGATAGTAATAATGGTACTGACGATACATCACCTACATTTAAAGCTTTTGAAGAAGGTTCAGAAACCATGTCAAAGGAGTCAAATGTGAAATTAGCTATCCGTCAGGAAAAATTTATAAGAGATTTACAAAATGCTTTGTTGCGTATTGAAAATAAAAATTATGGTATATGCCGCGTAACAGGTAAACTCATTCAAAAAGAAAGGCTAAAACTAGTACCACATGCTACATTGAGCATAGAAGCTAAAAGAATGCAGCAGTAAAAAATATAAAGCTTCCAAATTCGGAAGCTTTTTTGTTACTTTCCAAAAATTAAAGATTCCTGCTATTACTCAATAATATTGTTATTTTTGCTGAACATTAAAAAAATGAAAGAATTCAAATGAAGAGAGCCATTTTAATCATCATAATTATACTTTTTTTAGACCAGCTTAGTAAAATTTGGCTAAAAACTCATTTTGTATTAGGAGAGGAAATTGAAGTATTTGGCTTAGACTGGTTTCGCATTCATTTTTTAGAAAATTATGGAATGGCCTGGGGTACAGAGTTTGGTGGTAAGAATGGTAAGTTATTTTTGACCTTTTTTCGCTTGATAGCCATTGTTGGTATTGGATATTGGCTACATACTGCAGTTAAAAATAATGCCCATAAAATTCTAATAACGGCTATAGCATTTGTTTTTGCCGGCGCCTTGGGTAATATTTTTGACTCCGTCTTTTACGGAGTTATATTTAGTGATAGTAACGGACATATAGCAACTTTCTTACCTGAAGGTGGTGGTTACAGCTCCTTTTTTCATGGTAAAGTAGTTGATTTGTTTTACTTTCCTATTATTGAAAATGCAGAATTGCCTTCATGGATACCGGAAATAAATTTTAATTGGCCCGATTGGATGCCCTTTCTTGGGGGTAAAAACTTTTCATTGTTTGTTGATAGGCATTTTACTTTTTTCCAATATGTATTTAATGTTGCGGATGCCTCAATTACTACCGGGGTAAGTTTATTGTTGATATTTAATAAAAAAGCATTTCCTAAAAAGGAAGAAGAACCTACAGACCATATTGTGCCTCCTGTAGTCGTACAGCACTACGAAAAACCAAAGGTATAAATAATAATGAGAAGCTTATTTCCTTAAATCGCTCAACCCAAATTATATAATAGCCATTCTACTACGGTGAAAAACTTCTTCAAAATGGTTCACTCTGTAGCGCTTTTAAGATTAACTATAACGACCCCGGGTACTCGGGGTGCTAAATCTTAGAAAACACCCAATTTTATTGTAGTTTTACACCTCCTAACGATAATCTATTATGTAATTTGGGTATATGGTTAATCCTGATTTAGAATTAGTACTAAAAACATTGCCGAAGCAACCCGGTGTTTATCAATATTTTGATAAAGATGATATTATTCTATATATAGGTAAAGCCAAAAATTTAAAAAAAAGAGTGAGTTCCTATTTTACTAAGAATCATGAATATGGTAAAACCAGGGTTTTAGTAAAAAAAATTGCCTCTATAAAACATATTGTAGTAACTTCTGAAACGGATGCCTTATTATTAGAAAATAACCTTATAAAAAAATACCAGCCTCGCTATAATGTGATGTTGAAAGATGATAAGACCTATCCCTGGATTTGCATCAAAAAAGAATCGTTTCCCAGGGTTTTTTTAACCCGTAAGGTGATAAAAGATGGCTCGGAATATTTTGGGCCTTATACTTCTGTCAGAACTGCAAGAGCTTTATTATCCTTAATTAAAGAGCTCTATCCGTTACGTACTTGCGCCTATGATTTATCTGAAAAAAATATTCAAAACAAGAAATATAAGGTCTGTTTAGAATACCATATTAAAAACTGCAAAGGTGCATGTGAAAGTTTACAAATTGAGAGCGACTATATAGAGGATATTAAAGAAATTAGAAACATTATCAAAGGTAATTTTAAAAATTCCTTGCGAAAATTTAATGATTTAATGCTAAGATTTTCTGAAAATACTGAATTTGAAGAAGCACAAAAAATAAAAGAGAAAATAGAGTTGCTGGCTAATTATCAATCAAAATCTACGGTTGTTAACCCGTCTATTACCAATGTCGATGTATTTTCTATACTATCTGATGAAAGTTTTGCCTATATTAACTTTCTTAAAATAAACAATGGTGCAATTATTCAATCGTATACTACAGAGATCAAAAAGAAACTGGATGAAGATGATAGACACTTATTAGAACTTACTATTGTAGAAATAAGACAGCGATTTAATTCACAATCAACAGAAATATATGTTCCTTTTAAAGTAAGCGTCGGTGATGCCATTAAAATTACAGTACCTAAATTAGGTGATAAAAAGCGAATTGTAGAATTATCATTGCGCAATGCAAAATATTATAGACAAGAGCGTTTCAAACAGATCAAAATAGTAGATCCAGATCGCCATACAAACAGGATTATGGCGCAAATGCAAAAAGATTTGCGCTTATTAGAACAACCACGTCATATCGAATGTTTTGATAATTCAAATATTCAAGGTACACATCCAGTAGCTGCCTGTGTAGTTTTTAAAAATGGAAAGGCCAGTAAAAAAGAGTACCGGCATTTTAATATTAAAACGGTAGAAGGCCCGGATGATTTCGGCTCTATGGAAGAAGTGGTGCACAGACGGTATAAACGGTTGTTAGATGAAGGGCAAGATTTACCACAATTAATAGTTATCGACGGAGGTAAAGGTCAATTGTCATCATCCTTAAAAAGTTTAGATGTTTTAGGCTTACGAGGTAAAGTTGCCATTATTGGTATTGCAAAGCGATTGGAAGAAATATATTATCCTGACGATCCTATTCCCTTATATCTCGATAAAAAATCTGAAACATTAAAAATCATTCAGCAATTGCGGAATGAAGCGCATCGTTTTGCTATAACATTTCATAGAAAGAAGAGGAGTAAAAGTGCCATTCAGACTGAATTAGAACAAATTCAAGGTGTTGGTAAACAAACAGTTATAACTTTGCTAAAACATTTCAAATCGGCCAAAAGAGTTGCAGAAGCTTCGAATGAAGAATTAGAGAAAATTGTGGGTGTTTCTCGCGCAACCAAAGTGTATAACCATTATCATACTAAAGAATAACCATAACCAACTATGCTAAGAAACCTTTTAATATGTATATTATTAATGCAAGGGCATAACATGCTCTCGCAGGATACTATTGTACGAAAGGATGATATGAAAGTAGGCCTGGTATTAAGTGGTGGCGGTGCAAAAGGGTTTGCACATGTTGGTGTGTTAAAAGTGTTAGAAGAAGCAGGTATACGCATAGATTATATTGGCGGAACAAGTATGGGAGCCATTATAGGGGCCTTGTATTCATCAGGATATAGCGCGAAAGAATTAGATTCTTTGATGAAATCATATAATTTCATTGAGCTGATGCAAGATAATCTACCACGTAGATCTAAATCTATTTATCAGAAAGAAAATACAGAAAAGTATGCCCTGAGCTTGCCATTAAAAAATGGAAAAGTTGCATTGCCTTCTGCACTTTCTAAGGGACAAAATGTTTTTAATATGTTATCTGAATTAACCGAACATGTGCATAATGTTGATGATTTTTCTGCACTTCCAATTCCTTTTTTCTGCATTGCTACAAATTTGGTAACAGGCGAGCAAGAGGTACTTGAAACGGGGTTTTTACCAGAAGCAATTAGGGCAAGTGGTTCGTTTCCAACACTCTTAGATCCTGTTGAAATTCATGGAAAATTGTTGACCGATGGAGGCGTAGTAAATAATTTTCCAGCCGATATAATGAGGCGAAAAGGGGTTGATATTATTATTGGAGTTGACGTTCAGGATAAGTTAAAAGATAAAGAAGATTTAAATACAGCATCAAATATTTTAATGCAAATTGTAAATTTTCAAATGTATGATGGAGCAGCATTAAAAAGAAAAGAAGCCGATTTGTATATGCATCCCGACATTAGTAATTACAATGTGGTATCATTTGAGCTTGCTGAGGAAATTATTGATAAAGGAGAGGCGATCGCAAGAAAGCAATTGACTTATTTAAAAGAAATTTCAGAGAAACAAAAAAAGATAGCCAGAAATAATACAAAAAGAAGAAAACCGCTAAAAAAAGAAATGTTATTTATAAATGGGCTAAAAATTTCTGGCAATAAAAACTATACTGAAGAATACATTTTAGATAAAATAAATATCCATAAAATAGGGTATATCACACATCAGAAATTTATTGAAGGTATTAATAGATTGTCAGCAACCGGTAACTTCAAAAGTATTCAATATAAGTTTGTACAACAAAAAAAAGGTACTGAAGTACACTTAGATCTGAAAGAAGAAGAAGTGATTACTTTTTTACAGATAAGCGCTCATTTTGATGATTTATTCAAGACAGGAGTATTGCTGAATATGACCTCTAAGCATTGGTTATTTAAGAATGATGTTATTTCAGGAGATCTTATTTTGGGAGATAATGTTCGATATAATTTTGATTATTTTATTGATAATGGGTTTCATTGGAGTTATGGTATTAATTCTAATTATAACAGTTTTGACAAAGCAATTTTACGCAGCACGTTTGCTGAATTAACTGATACAGAAATTGATGATAAAACAATAACAAAATACAATGACTTTACTACGCAATTATTTGTACAAACATCTTTTTCTAATTCATTTGCTCTTAGATTAGGGGTAGAAAGTAAGTATCTGAGAGTTTTTACAGAGAATATTACAAATAACGAAACAACAAAGAGCTTTTATGATAATAATACATATGTAAATGCTTTTGCAGAAATTAGAGTTGACACGTATGATAATAGTCTCTTTCCAAAAAAAGGATTTTATTTAGATATCAACTATAAAGGGTATTTATTATCGTCAAAAAGTCATCAATTAGAGAATAAATTTAACCCGTTTACACAACTAAAGGGAGAGTTAGGCCTCGCTTATACTTTTGGAAATAGATTCACAGCTCATCTTATTTCTGAGGGTGGTGTAACAATAGGTGAAAATAATAATAAAGTGCATAATTTTCATTTAGGGGGTTATAATGAAAATTTCGTAAATAATTTTACCAGTTTTTATGGTTATGATGTGGGAAGCTTGAGTAAGGGAGCCTATTTAAAATCGGCACTTACGTTTAGGTATGAATTATTTGAAAAAAACCATCTGTCATTTACCACTAATGTTGCTAGAGTAGACGACGATATTTTTAATAGAGGAGCAATCTTTCAAGATACCAAATTAGGGTATGCTGTGGGGTATGGTTTAGAATCGGTTATTGGGCCAATTGAGATAAAATATACATGGTCACCTGATACAAGTCAAAATATTTGGTTTTTTAATGTTGGGTTTTGGTTCTAGAAAAAAATACCTCAGACTTGCGCCTGAGGCACCCATAAAATTCCAGTATATCTATTTGCTTTGAACAACTTTCGGTTTAAGAACTTTCATTTTCAAGTTTGTGATTATACTTATTAGAACGGGAACTATTATCAAAGTTAAAAAAGTAGCAAACGCTAGCCCAAAAATAATTGTCCAGGACATAGGTCCCCAAAAAGCAACATTTTCACCACCAATGTAAAATTGAGCATCAAACTCTGTAAACAAAGTCATAAAATTTATATTAATACCAATAGCAAGGGGTAATAAGCCTAAAATAGTTGTAATTGCAGTAAGTAAAACGGGTCTTAAACGAGTTTTACCTCCTTCAATAATACTTTCATATATTAATTCTTTGGTAAAAGAATTTTTTGGCAAACCATATTCTAATCGTTTGCGTTCCATTATTAAATAGGTATAATCAATAAGTACTATGGCGTTATTAACGACAATACCTGCTAACGAAATGATGCCAATCATAGTCATCATAATTACAAATTCCATTCTAAAGATTATTAAACCAAGTAATACTCCAATTAAACTTAATAAAACGGACAGCGAAATTATAATAGGGGTAGAAGTTGAATTAAATTGGCCAACGAGGATTAGAAAAATTAGAAATAATGCGATTAACAATGCTTTACTTAAGAATGCCATTTCTTCAGCTTGTTGTTCTTGTTCTCCGGTAAAAGAAACTGTTATACCTTTAGGTAAATTGTAACTTTCTAATGATTTTTTAATTTGATCATTAATTTGGGTTGCATTGTAATTTTCCAATACATTTGAAAAAATGGTAATAACCCTGTTCAAATCTTTACGTTTTACAGCACTAAAAGTTGATGAAGTTTCAGTGTGGGCAACTGCTGAAATAGGTACCTGTACAATTTCACCGCTGGACTGGTCTCTAAATGTAATTTTTTGATTTATCAATGCATCTTTATTATATCGATACTTATCCATTAACCTAATATTAATTGGATAATCATCTTCACCATCTTTAAATGTGGAAACTTCCTTTCCAAACAAGGACGTTCTCAGTGCATCACCTATCTGCCCGGTTGAAACGTTTAAACGACGTGCTTTTTGCCGGTCAATTATAATAGGGAGCTCAGGCTTACCCTGCTCCACATCTAGTTTTAAATCTTCTATACCTAAGATATTAGCATTGTTAATAAACTGCCTGATATCATCTGCAGTATAGAGTAATTCATCATAATCTTCACCCGCAATTTCAAGATTAATTGGGGCGCCCGCAGGAGGGCCATCGGCAGGACGGTCAACCGTTAT
>JGI24023J19991_10001498_pt1 | contig 17685 bp, 13 predicted proteins | sample Cruoilmetagenom1_FD_19991 | JGI IMG/M metagenome (IMG submission 19991) | reverse complement strand
GCAATCAGGGTGATCGCGGTGGGCGACAGGCCGGTTGTTCGCTCGAAGACTAAGGACAAGGGTGCTTCGGAAGCGCCAAGCTCCTCAGGCCGCACCAACAGAACGCCGATCGAGACCACCAGCATATAGGCGAGGGTCGATACGATCAGGGTTAGAAATATGGCTCGGGGCATAGTGCGCTCAGGCCGCTTCACCTCCTCGGCCACATTGACCAGATCCTCGAAGCCGATAAAGGCAAAGAAAGCGAGAAGGCCTGCGCTTCCGACGCCGATCCAAGCGGAGGCATCGTCGAATGGGGGGATAACTTCGGGTAGCCGAAGCAATATCTCGGGATCGGAGACGAAGCCGCCGCCTATGATCAGCAGCAGGCCGCCAATCTCAGTCAGCGTGAGGATGGCGGCGAATGTGACCGATTCCAAGATGCCCCAGGCCGCAACGGCGCCGATCGCGATTACGATGGTCGGTATCAGGACGATGTTGGGGAGCAGAATGAATTCGCGGATATAGCCCGCGCTGCCGACCGAAACGGTGGCCGCCGAGACGGAGCCCGCGACCACTACCATGAGGCCCACCAGAAGAGAGAGCAGGTTGGAACGGAAGCCCTCGCGCACATAGGCGGCTTCGCCCGCGCTCACCGGAAACCGGCCCGCCAGCTCGGCAAAGGAACCAGCCGAGGGCGCCATCACCAGAGCCGCCAGAACGAAGGCGAACGGGGCATGCACGCCGGCCCGCGCCGCGGTTCCGGCCGTCAACACATAGATGCCGGCGCCGATGGTGACGCCCAGGCCATAGAGCACGACGAGGGGAAGCGTGAGTACGCGTCTAAGGTGGGCTTCGCTGCCGGTTTTGGAGCCGTTGCCTGGAATGGACTGGGCCGAATGGTCACCGTCTAGTGTCATGGCACACTTTTTACGGCCGCAGTCGGGCGCACGCATTGCGCTGCGCCAAGGGCATATTTGAGGCCCGTCTAACTATCGGAAATCTCGGGCGCTGTCGAACGGATGGGCTGGCTGGTAGCTGTACGCTAACTCGGGTGGTGGCGAAGCCTAGCGTTCCCGCAAAGCCTCGTAGCGCGCTTTGACGATCGGCTTCAGAATGTAATCCAGCACGCTCTTTTCGCCGGTGATGATGTCTACCGTCGCGACCATGCCGGGAATGATGGGGAGCGACTGATCGCCCCTGCGAAGCGAGGAGTTTTTGGTTTTGACGGTCACCAGGTAGTAGCTCTCCTTGGTGCTCTCATCGAGGATGCTGTCCGACGAGATCACCTCCACATTGCCCTCCAGGCCGCCGTAAACGGTGAAGTCGTAGGCCGAGATCTTCACCAGTGCCGGAAGCCCTGGACTGATGAAGGCGATGTCCTTCGGCTCGACCCGCACTTCGACATAGAGATTATCCTCGAGCGGCGTGATCTCGACCAGTGGCTCGCTGGCGCGCACCACACCACCCACCGTATTGACGTAAAGCTTGTTGACGATGCCCTCGACTGGAGAGCGAAGGTCTGCGCGCGTCACGCGGTCTTCGGCAGCCGTCAGGGATTGTTCGACCACGGCCAGCTCGGCGAGCTTGGTGTTGAGTTCCGAATGGGCGGCTTGACGGAAGCTGAGCCGCTGTTCCTCCAGGAGCCGATTGGCCTCCTTCACCGCCGATCGGGCGCCGGCAATGGATTGTTGAGTTGCCGCCAATTGGCGCTCCAGATCGGCCTTTTGCTGCTCGACCTCCAGCACCCGGGTAGCCGAAAGCGCGCCCCGCCTTTCGGCTTCGGCAAAGCGCGCGTATCGTTTCTCGACGATAGCGAGCGTGGCCGCATAGCCCTTTTCGTCCGCTTGCAGCTTCTGTAGCCCTCGCTGCTTCTGCTCCAGCCGCTCGCCCAGCACCTTTAGCTGATTCTCCAGATTGTTCCGCCGGATCTCGAATAGCCCCTTTTCGTTCGCCACGACTTGCGGTGCGTTGCGCATCAATTCGGCGGGAAATCGCACGGAATTGACCTCGGCCCCGTCCTCGGCGCTCTCGGCCTTCAGTCTGGCGACTTGGGCCTTCAGGCTGAGCTCCTTGGCCTTGAGCTCGCCGAGATTGGAGGAAAAGCCGGTGTCGTCGATCCTAAGCAGCACCTGATCCTTGGTGACGGTCTGACCCTCGCGCACCAGGATCTCTTCGACGATTCCACCCTCCAGGCTTTGCACGATCTGAGCCCTTGATGAGGGAATGACCTTGCCGTCGCCGCGGGTGACCTCTTCGAGCTGGGCAAAGTAAGCCCAGGTCAGAAAAATAATGATCAGCGCGAATATGGAGACCACGAACCAAAGCGAACCTTGGGAGGGGGCGTCGCGAAGCGCTGCCTCGGAGTCGCCCACAAAGTCGAGGTCCTCGCGCTCGGCGGCCGAGATCGCCCATTGTTGATTCAGCAACTCGTTTTGGCGAAGCGCCTCAGGTCTCAGGCTCTCGGGCAACACGGCTAGGATGGATTGCACAAGTCTTCCCCAGAGGCCGGCCAGCCGCGCGGACGTGCCAGGCTCCGCCTGAGTCGGCACTTGCGAATGTGGAACTTCGGTCGTCTTCGACATTGGGGGTTCGATCAATCGGCCCAATTGGGTCTGGGCATCTACGCAGCGCAGCGGCTCACAGGCGAGATCCGAAAATTGGCCCCGCGATTGCCGTTGCCAAGAGCGTAGCCCAAACGCGCTGCTGAAGCCGCGCTCTACAGCAAATCATCGTGAATTGAAAACGCTAAATGAGAGCTAGCGGCCCTGGTAATGCACCATGCGCTCGTAGAAACACTCGCATTTCTGCAGCATTTCCACGTTCATCTCGCTACCGAACAAGTGGTGCCATTTCTTCAGATAGCCCAGCGCCTTGGCGCAGCTGGTCTTGGCCTCATTGGCCCACAAATAGAGCGGGCTGATGCCATCGGCCACGCCGCCCGCCCGATAGACCGTCGAGCCCATCTGCGAGACGTCGGCGGCTTCGAGATAGCGCCGCTCGACCTCAGCCATCAGCGCCCGCTTGTTGCGGTAGCCATAGCTGGCGAGCTCGTTCGCTTGCTCGACATAGCGGCAATACGGGCCGGAGCCATAATAGTCGCCGCCGGCGCGCGCAGAGCCGCAGGCTAAGACAATCATAGCCAGAGCCACAAAAGGCAGTGCCTTCATAGCGTCCCCCGGTAACCGGGCAGCATTATCTGTTGGCCTATCCCTCGCGGGAGACCGTAAGTTAGCTCAAGGGTTCTGCACAAAGCCATCGTGCAGTCCACCACACATCGCGGGAAAAGTCTGGCACCGCGCCGGTTGCCGTTCAAGCATTTCCGGGCAATCCGAGCGCAGTTTGCTGGAAGCTGTTGTTAGATTGTCACAGACCGGCGTCTGGGCCGGTCAAAACCGCGCTTAACTTGCCTTATTGACGGCGGGGCGCGGCGCGCGTGCCTGCGACGGCTTGTCACCGACAGGTTTTGCGGGGCGGGGCCGTTTCGTGGCGGGTTTTGTGCCAGGCGCCTTGGGCCCAGCAAGACTCCGGGACCCGGAGATTTGGGCGATGCTCTTGATAACCTCGTCGCGGGGGCCGTCGGCAACCACCGAACCGTTATCGATCACTACCAGCCGATCGACCAGCGCCAGCATGGCCATGCGGTGGGTGGTGATGATCAAGGTCTGATCGGGCCGGAAGGCTTTGCCCAGACGCTCGACCAGCGCCCGCTCGCTCGCCATATCCATGGAACCGGAAGGCTCATCCAAGAACACGACATGGGGATCGAATAGAAACGCACGCGCCAGCGAGACCGACTGGCGCTGGCCGCTGGAAAGCGCACGGCCCGCTTCGCCGACCTGCAAGTTGAAACCGGCGGCGTTGGTCTTAATGAAGTCCGTGACGCCGGCGAGATCCGCTGCCCGCACCACCAGATCATCGGAAACGTAGGGCGAGCCGAACACGATATTGTCGCGCACCGAACCATGGAACAGGGTCGCGTCCTGGGCGACGAAGGCCACTTGGCGCCGGATTTCGCTGGGGTGGTATTGCCTGATATCGACCCCATCCAACAGCAAAGTGCCTTGGGTCGGCACATAGAGTCTGGCCATCAGCCGTCCCAAGGTCGTCTTGCCGGATCCGATCTTGCCGATAATGCCGACGCGCTCGCCGGGCTCGATCGCAAGGCTGAAATCCTTCAGCGCCTGGGTCTCGGTGCCGGGATACTGGAAGCTCACACCCTTGAATTCGACGCGCCCGCTGGTCATGACCCGGTCGATATGGCGCTCCTGGCCATCGCCCTCGCGGGGCGCAGACATGATGTGATCGAGCGTGCGGAGCGAGTGAAACGCCTGTTGCGAGCGCGCGATGGTCGAAGCAATTTGACCCAGTGGCGCGACCGCGCGGCCCGCCAGGATCACCGCCGCGATCAGCGCGCCCGGTGAAACTTCGCCGGCATCGAACAGATAGACGCCCACCACGATCACGCCCACCGTCACCAACTGCTGCATGAAGGTCGTGAAGTTGAGGCCGATCGAGGAGATGAAGCGCATCTTGGCCGCGGTTTTGGAATTCTGACCGACAAACTGCTCCCACTGCCGCTGCATCTGGCTCTCGGCCCTAGACGTCTTGATCGTCTCAAGACCGCTCAACGCCTCGATCAGAATCGAGTGCCTATGGGCCGCCTCCGATTGGGATTGGCCGACGACGCGGGAGAGCGGGTATTGGATCAGAATGCCGACGAGCAGGACCAGGAAAACAGCGACGGCGGGAACCAGGGCCGCCAGCCCGGCGATCTGGTAAATGATGAAAATGAACAGGAAGATGAAGACCAGATCGGTGATCGTGATCAGCGTGTTGGAGGTGAAAAACTCCCGAACCGACTCATAATCCTTGAGATGGTTGGCGAATTCGCCGGTCTTCCCGGGGCGATGGGTAAGATCCATTTTTAGGACGTGTTCGAGGATGCGCCCCGCCAACAGCACATCGGCCCTGCGCCCGGCATTGCCCACAAGCACGTTGCGCAAGGTGCGCAAAATGAAGTCGAACGAAATCGCCAAGCCCATACCGATCGCGAGCACCCAAAGCGTCGAGATCGCCTTGTTGGGCAGCACCCGGTCGTAGACGTTCATCACGAAGAGCGGTGCGGCTAGCGCCAGCAAATTGACGACCGAGGCCGCAATCATCACTTGGGCGTAGGTCGGCCAGAGCGGCTTGACCGCACTCCAGAACCAGTGGGAGCCCTCAGCCGGCTCCGCCGCTTTGGCCTGCTCGCCGAACCGGTATTCCGGCTTCACCAGAATTGCGTAGCCCGAGTAATTCTCGTCCAGGTCCGCGAGCGGCACCTGGTCGGTGCCATGACCGGTCTCGGGCAGGATGACTTGCGCCTTTTTGCCCGATTTGGAGAGGCCGGCCAGCACGACCGCGGTGTCGTCCTTCTGGATCAAAATGGCGGGCAACAGGATCTTGCTGAGTTTGCTGAGCGGGCGGCGTACCACCTTTGCCGACAGCCCGGCCCGCGCCGCGGCCCGCGCAAACAGGCGCGGTGTCAGGCAGCCCTCGACCAGCGGCAAGCCCGCCACCAGGGCTTGGCGTGGAATTGCGCGGTCATAGAAGCGGGAAATGCTCTCCAGGCACCCGAGCAGAGGATCGGTCAGCGTATCCTCGGCGGATATCTCGCGGGGCGCGCCGGAATCGGCAGGCGATTCCGCGGGCAAGGGACGAACATTTTCCATGGATCGAGCGGTTGCCAGCCAAGACGAACTGCTGGCCTAACATGTAAAGGCTGCGGCCATAAAGGCAATGGCCGATTAGCGTAAACTATTCTTGGCCGAGTTGGGGAAACGGCGAATAGCGGGACTGGGTCTCGGCGTCCGGCGTGTAGGGTGCGCGTACCCAGCTGCGGGCATAGCCGTCGGATTGGCTGGGCGCGGGAACGTGCAACACCTGCAGCAAAACGCCGACCGCGGCCAGAATTCGATACTCAGCAAATTTCAATTCATTGCGGGCCGATGCGAGCCCGATTTGGGTGTTGAACAGGCTGTTTTGCGTATCCAGCAAGTCCAGAAGAGAGCGCTCGCCAACATCGAATTGCTCGGTATAGGAGACAACCAACCGCCTGTTGCTGGCCAATTGGTTCCGCAGGCTCACCACCTGTTCCTGCTTCTTTTGCCGCGTTTCCCAAGACAGCCGGACGGCTTCTTCGACGTCGCGATGGGCCTTGTGCAGCCCGAACCGTTCTTCGTCCACCCGGCGCAACTGCTCTTGCTGGCCGGCGAGATCGATTCCACCCCGGAAAATGTTCCAGCGCATCACCACCTCGGCCCGAAGCTCATTCTCATGGCCCTCGATGCCGTCGAGATCGTCCCCCGACCGGCCCCGCAGCTCGACCGCGAGCTCGGGATAGTAGTCGGACTTGGATTGCTTGAATTGGGCATAAGCCGTGTCCAGGTCAGCCGTGGCGACGTTGATCGTTGGACTGTGTTGGCGCGCCACGCCGACGGCGTCACTTATGCTGGGGGGCAAAGACGCGGTCACGCTCATCGGCGCGACATAACCATCCAATGGCTGCCCAACCAATTTGAAGAACCGGATCTTGGCGGAGTTCAGATCTTCCTCGGCCTGGATCAGGCGCGATTCGGCAAAGAAGACGCGTTCCTGCGCCTGCTGCTTGTCGGCCTCGCTGATCGCCTTGGCCTCGGTTCCCTCGCTAATGTTGCTGAGTACCTTGCGGTGATAGGCCAGATTTTCCCGGGCGTAGCCGACGATTGCCTGTTGCAGCCCGACCTCGAGATATTCCCGGGCCACATTCAGCGCGATGAATTCGGAGCGCTCGTAGAGGCGGTAGGACGCGCCGTCGACGCGTGAGGCCTGGCGCTGCACCTCGCCAACCCGGTCGAAGCCGTTGAACAGCAATTGCTGCAGGATCACGCTGGCTTCGCGGCGGTTGTACGTATGGTGAGCGTCGCCGCGCGGACGGGTCGCGGGGCTGTCGAACTGCTGAACGCCGTAGCGGCCTTCCAGATCGACTTGTGGGAGATACAGGCGCCTGGCCTGTTTCAGCTCGAACTCGATGGCCTCGCGGTTCGAAACGGCCTCGCCGATTTCCGGGTTCGCTTCCAGCGTAATCTTGATCGCTTCATCGAGGGTGAGGGCTGAGAGGCCGGTCGGCGCGCAGACGCACAGCACGGCAAGCACGCCTAAGCGAACCGCGCCACGGCACAGCCATCTTCCCCAATTCGACGGATCGTGTGTCACCGCGAACCGCACTCCCCGTTTGGCCGCTTCGCACATTTGCACCCAATACGCAGGGCGGTCCGGGAATCACCCCGTTGCGGCCTTATTACTCCAGCCAAGAGTCGTAACGGGCGGGGCCAAGCAATACAACGATCTGTTGCCAAAACGCATCGAGATTGTCGCGAGATGTGGTGGATTGGCCACAGGGCAAGAGGGGTCAGGAATCGGCCAATCGCGGAATTGGGAGGATTGGTGCCGGCTGGAGGACTCGAACCCCCGACCTACTGATTACAAATCAGCCGCTCTACCACCTGAGCTAAGCCGGCATTTTACTTTCGATATCAATCCATTGCGCCGCGCGCTAGGAAAACCGCCGGGGCGCTCCCGACAGCTCCATTCTGGTTTTAATTCGTAAATCAATTCTGCGCCAGACGGCATGGAGCCGATCGGCGCCGCTTCAACGCCTTGCGGATGAATTCGGGCGCTTACCGCGGTCGGCCAAGCTCTCCAGCGGCACCACGAAAGGTACGCCATTGGCCTTTCCCCGATAGGCGGTGATTCCATAGACCGATTTCAGCACCTTCGAGGTCAGCACTTTCGAGGCTGGCCCGGTTGCATGGATTCGGCCCTCATCGAGCACCGTAAGCCGGTCGCAGAAGCGCGAGGCCATGGTGAGGTCGTGCATCACCACGATGACGCAGCAGCCCTGATTAGCGAGCTGCTGCAAATGCGTGAAGAGATCGAGCTGGTGAACCGCGTCCAAGCCTGCTGCGGGCTCGTCGGCCAGCAGGATTCGAGTGTCTTGCGCCAGCGCCCGCGCAATCAGGGCGCGGGCCCGTTCGCCGCCCGAAAGCTCGGTCACCGGGCGTTGCGAAATCCCGGTCAAATCCATGGTCTCCAAGGCGTCCGCGATGGCAGTTCGATCCGATTGGCCGGGCGCGGCGCCAAAGCCGCGATAGGGCAGCCGGCCCAGCGCCACCAGGTCTTCGACGCGCACCGCCCAGTTCACGACATGGTCCTGGGGCAGCAGGGCGAGCTTGCGGGCCAGGGCCTGTGCCGTCATGCGGCTCACGTCCTCGCCCTCCAGCGCGACCGATCCCGATTGCGGCTCCAGAAGCCCGGCGATGACGCGGAGCAGGGTGGTCTTGCCCGCGCCGTTGGGGCCGATCAGGCCGATCAGTTCACCGGCCTGGGCGGTGAGGCTCACGTCTTCCAGTACCGGGTTACCGCCGAGCACGACGTCGACGTGGCCGACTTCGATCATCGGGCTCATCAGATCAGGCTCCGGCGGGTTTTTATCACCAGATAGAAGAACAGGGGCGCCCCCACCAGCGAGGTGAGCACGCCAAGCTTCAGTTCGCTCCCCGGCGCCAGCAGGCGCACGGCGATGTCGGCGATCAGCACCAGCGCGGCCCCGCCGAGCATGCTGGCAAACAGCAGCCTTCCCGGGCGCTGGGCGACGAAGGGGCGGAGCAGATGGGGCACCACCAACCCGACGAATCCGATGGCGCCCGCGACCGCGGTGGCGCCGCCGACCGCTAGTGCCACGCCTGCGACAAGCAGAAACCTTGTGAGGCCCAGATTGACGCCGAGATTGGCGGCGCCGTCCTCGCCCAGCGTCAGCGCGTCCAGCGCGCGGCCCAGCAGGAGCAGCAGGGCGAGACCCGGCAGGATAAAGGGCGCGGCGATCGCCACGTGAACCATGCTCCGGTCGGCCAGCGAGCCCAACATCCAGAACACAATTTCGAGCGCTGCAAAAGGATTTGGCGAGAGATTGAGGGCGAGCGCCAACAGCGCGCTGGCGAAGGTGGTCACAGCGACGCCCGCCAGAATCAGCGTCAGCGGTCCGCCGCGCAGGCCGGCCAAGGTCTGCACGACAAGGACAGCGATCAACCCCCCGGCCAGCCCGCCTAACGGCAAGGCTAGCGCAAAAGCGGAAGCGATACCGCTGTTGATGACAAGCACCGCGCCGAGCGCTGCCCCAGACGAGACGCCGATCAGGCCAGGTTCGGCCAGCGGATTGCGCAGATAGCCCTGCAAGGCGGCGCCCGCGAGTCCGAGCGATGCCCCGACCAACAGGCCAAGCAGGGCGCGGGGCAGGCGAATCTCGCGGGCGATCACGACTGCCGCTTCGCTCTCGCTTTGGCTTCCCGTCAGTAGCGACGTCAGGATCGTTGTGACGCCGATGCCCGAGGGCCCAACCAGCAGTGAACCGGTAAATGCGGCGGCGACCAGCACCGTGAGCCCAGCTAGCAGCCAACCATATTGGACTTCACCGAAGACGCGCGATGGGGCCGCGATTACGAGATCGCTCATGGGCTTGCCCGCTCGGCTACAATCTCCTGGCGCTTGGCCGCGAGCCGCGCGACCACATCGGCGATCATCGGCGTTCCGCAGATCCACATGCGGTCGGGAATGGTGATGTTGGGGACGCGCTCAAGAAGATTCAGCATTGCCGGATGGCCGAGATTGCCGATGGTCAGCGACCGGCGGCGCACGGAACTCAGTCCCAACAGGATCAGGTCCGGCTCATCGAGAACCAACTGCTCGAGTGGCAGGCGCGAGGGGCCGCGCATGCCTTTTTCGGCGGCGAGATTGCGGAAGCCCGCGCGCCTCAAGGACTCGTCGATCAGGGTGCCGCGTCCAGACGTGTTATTGCCGCCGTAATAGGGGGCGGCGATGGGGCGTTCGTCGCCTGGATCGACCGCGGCGGCCGCGAGCCTGGCATCCATCGCCTCGATCAGCGCCTCGCCCTTGTCCGTCTCGCCGATAGCGCCGGCAATCATCCGCACATTGCGGCGGATTTCCTCGATGCTGTCGGCGGGCGGGACCTCCAGGACGGGATATCCCAGCCGCCGCAGCAGATTGATGGTGGGACGCGTCGTCAGCGTTCCGGCGATCACCAGATCGGGCTTCAGCGTCAGCACCTCCTCGGCGAGCGTGCTGGTGATTGGAAGCTCCTTGGCCTGCTCGGCCAGATTGGAGGTGTCGGGATTGACCGCGTGATAGCTGATGGCCGCAATTCGCTTGGGCGGAGCCAGCATCATTACGAACTGGTCGGTGCAGAGGTTGAGGGAGACGATCCGTTGCGGCTTGCCGGCGTGAGTCGCCGCAAGCGATGCGGACGCCCATAGAATCCATATGAGCGCCCACAATGCGAACTCCAGTCGGCGCGCAGGCGTGCTTCTCTTCGCCACGGCCTATCCTTCAGCTATCGTCAAAATCTTCTTGCCAGCTGTTATCTTCAAACTCAGGCACATCGTCGGCGCTGAGCTTTATCTTCAGTCCGCCATAGGCGCCGATCTCAGCCGTATTGAACCCGAACACTTCCTCGTAGTTCTCGTTCAACAGGTTTTCGACGCGGCCAAAAATCTGGACGTTCGGCCTTAGATCATAGTGCGCGGCCAAGTCCACCAGCACATATTCGTCGAGCGTCAGCCGGCTTTGCTCGAATGTGAAGGCGTCGAACACGATATCGCGCATCTTGCCATTGTAGATCGTGGTCAGATTGATCAGGCCCCGGCCTTCGGCAAAGTGATAAACCGCGTTCACACTGCCGGAATGGGGTGGCCGTCTGACCTCCTGCTTGCCGTCGGGCTCCTTGGCGTTGAGATAGGTGTAGCTGCCAACGATCTCGACGTTTTCGAACGGACGCAACGTGGCTGCGACCTCAATGCCGTCGCGCTTGCTCTCTCCGGGAAGATTTTCCGGCGGCCCGAAGAAGGTCGAGAATATCTCGTTGGTGAGATTCTGCTCGAAATAGGTAACGTCGACAATGACCGCGTCGCCGAAGAAGGATTGCTCTACGCCCGCGTCCCAGCCCTCCGACTCCTCCGGCAACAGGTCCGGATTAGGCGTGAAAAATCCGGGAATCACGCCAAACTGCTCGAACATGGAGGGGAACACAACGCCGGTGCCGTAGCTGCTGTGCAGACGGGTGCCAATCCCCGAAAACAGTAAGGCGCCCGCGATCTTGTGCGTGGTGAAATCCTGAAAAGAGTCAGACTGATCGTCGCGCACAGCCGCATTCACAAAGAAAATGTCGCCGAATTCTCCGCGATACTCGCCGACATAGCTTTGCAGTTCGCGGTCGCGTTCGATGAAGTCGGTCGAGGGCGTGAAGAATTCCTTTTCCTCCTCGATCAGCCCGGAAAAGTAGTGGGTGGTCGGGAAGGCCCCGTGGGTTTCAAGGGTGAGCTTCGAGAGCACGCCGTACTTGTCGCGCAGGCCGTTATTGGAGGCGTTTCCGAAGATCGGATTTTTGCTGTCCACCGTCGTCTCATTGCTGTTGGCATAGAGATCCGTCTGTAGGGCGTTGTCGAATAGGTCAATATTCAGCTTGCCCTGATAGGTCTCCACCTGGGTCTCGTTGATGTCGTCGCGGAGATCGACCGAGGTGGCGAAATCGCCCGGAATGGCATCGGGCGCCGCTTCGAAACTGTCAATATCGGCGACGTTGCTCGAGCGCCGCGCGAAGCCATCGACCGAGATGTTTTGGGTCAGATTGAACCCGCCCTTGGCATGGAATGCGAGTTGTTCGGCGCCATCCTTCTCGGTGCCGTTATCGGAAATGTTGAAACCTTGTGTGTTGCGGCCGACGAATGAGAGCGCGCCATGGATGCGGTCGGTACCGCCGCGCACGCTCAAGCTTCCTCCGCTGGTGCTGAAGCTGCCGCCTTCGCCGCGGCCCACGATCTGGAGCGGGCCCTCGCCCGTCCGCGTCACGATGTTGATGACGCCAGCCAGAGCGTTCGAGCCCCACAATCCGCTTTGCGGCCCGCGGATCACCTCGATCCGTTCGATATCTTCTGATAGCAAGCTGGCGAAATCGAACTCGCCCGTCACGGTGTCGTTGACCTCGATACCGTCGATCAGCACCAGTACGTGATTGGCCTCGGCGCCCCTGACCCGAACTTGTGTGTTCCCGCCAAACGAGCCTGACCGGCTAACCGCGACGCCAGGCACGGAACGCAGGGCGTCCGCCGCGTGACGGATTTGGCGCTGTTCCAACTGTTCGCCGGTCACAACGGAGACCGCGCTGCCGACCTTGGAGGTCTCAGTCGGCGTCAGGCTGATATTTGTGCTCTCGATCACGATGCCTTGCAGCGCCGTCTCACCGGTGTCCTGTGCGGCCGATGGACTGGCGGCCAGCGCGATGCATAGGGCGCAAATGGCAGCCACCGTTTTTGCTGGGGTTTGCCAGGACGGCTGGGCGCGGTGTCTCGAGCGTGGTTCAGGTCGTTCTTCGAATAGTTGTGAGGTGGTTTTCATAGTCTCCCCCGTAAGCAAGCGGTTGCATCGAATCGGGAGATCCGGAGGTTTCCATGGCCACGAGCTGCGCGATTGCGTATCTGCCGACGTCATGATGTTCACAACGGCTTGGGCGCCCCATCCTGTTGTCACAAGATGCGGGTCTCGATTGCATCGATAGATTTGGAGTCGCGTGCTCGCCCATTTGAGACCTGCCGTATTCCCGACTTGCGTTTCAGCAGCCGCCACTACGGAAGTCCGCTCCCGCGCGCGCTCCGCACGCTGGATGGGCGACACACAATGGCAGGTCTCCTGGCTTGTGGCTCTAGCGCTCGCTTCGCCTTCCCAGCTTCGGTCTCAGACCGGTCGCCAGTGGCATTGTTGAAGCGAACTCGTCACTTACAGTTGCGGAGGCAGCCGCGGATTTGAGGATTCTACTCCTCGCACCGCGTTCCCTCTTAACCGCTTTGGAACGAACGTTCCCTCGCAGCACCATTGCGGGCTCTAGTTAGGGATGACGATTTTATGGCGTCAAGCGGCGTGGACCCAATCTGGTGCGATTTGAACGCAGCTGTTGTAGATCGGCAACAGCGGAGCAATCCAAATTCCATCGTGTTTCGGCCGCGCATGGTCTCCGTCCTGGTTGGCCCTCCCGCGATATGGCGCTAAAGGTTCGGCCACAGGCGCATATTCAAGGGAGCGGCATGAGCTGGAAGCGGGAGACACAAGAAATCGCGAAGCGGCGCAAACTCGCCTTCGAGCAGGGTGGGGCCGAGAGCGTCAAGCGCCAACACGACAAGGGCAGGCTGACCATTCGCGAGCGCATCGATGCGCTGTTGGACGATGATTCCTTCGAAGAGGTTGGCGGAGGCGCCGGCGCTGCCGAGCTGTCGGATGACGGTGCCTTAGAGTCCTTCACGCCGGCGAATTTCGTGCTGGGCTTCGGCCAAATCGACGGACGGCGCTGCGTCGTCGGCGGCGAAGACTTCACCATTAAGGGTGGATCCCCCAGCGAGGCGGGCCTGCGCAAGAGCGTCTACGCCGAGAAGCTCGCCTGCCATTATCGCGTTCCTCTGGTCCGGCTTCACGAAGGCGCGGGCGGCAGTGTCAGTGGAACGGGCGCCAAGACCCTCGGCCAGCCGGTCTATGCGCCACCCCGGTTCCAGTCGGTCGCTGAGGCGATGGCAACCGTACCGGTCGCGACCGCGGCGCTTGGGCCCGTTGCCGGATTACCGGCGGCGCGTCTGGTGGCCGCCCATTTTTCGGTGATGTCGCGGGACAACGCCCAGATCATGATCGCGGGGCCAGCGGTGGTGCAGCGCGCGCTTGGCGAAAAGATAACCAAGGAGGAGCTCGGCGGCGCAGAGATCCACACCAAGAACGGCGTGGTGGACAACGCGTCGGACGGCGAAGCGGATGCGCTAGGCCAGATTCGGCGTTTTTTGAGCTATTTGCCGGCCAATGTCTGGGAACTGCCGCCAGGCTTGCCAAGCGGTGATTCGCCCGATCGCAGCGAAGAGGAACTGATCGACATCGTGCCGCGTGACCGGCGCAAGTCCTTCGACATGCGCCGGGTGCTGGCGGCGGTGCTCGACCGCGAGACGTTCTTCGAGATCGGAGCTGGCTATGGCCGCAGCCAGATCACCGGGCTCGCCCGGCTCGACGGCCAACCGGTCGGCGTTTGGGCCAATGACGGGCGTCACCTGGCGGGCGCCATGACAGCCAATGGCGCGATGAAGGCGCGGCGTTTCATCGAACTCTGCGAGACATTTCATCTACCGATTCTGAGTTTTGTCGACGAGCCGGGCTTCATGATTGGCTCCCAGGCCGAGCGCGAAGCTACGATTCGCCATGGCACCAATGCCGCACTGACGGCGGCCATGAGCTCCGTGCCATGGGCCTCGGTGATGGTGCGGCGCTCCTTCGGGGTGGCTCAAGTGGCCCATTACGGCCCAGACGGCTATGTGCTGGCTTGGCCCTCGGCCGAATCCGGTCCACTGCCTGTGGAGGGCGGCGTCGCGGTCGCCTATCATCGCGAAATTGCGGCGGCCGAAGACCCGGACGCCAAGCGGCGCGAGCTGGAAGAAAAACTCGCCGCCCGCAACTCACCCTATCCACGCGCCGAGAGCTTCAGCGTCCACGAGCTGATCGATCCGCGGGAGACGCGGCCCATGCTGTGCCGTTGGAGCGAGCGGATTCAACCCCTGCTTCCGCCGTTGCTGGGAACGAGCGGGTTTTCAGTAAGGCCCTGACCCGCCATGGAACCGACAGCCATACTCTGGCCCGTCGCGGCTCAAGTGTTCTTGTTCTTCGGTATCGCCATTGCGCTCGGCCTATCGCGGACGAGGGATGTGGTATCGGGAAAGGTCAAACCACAGGACTCCGCGCTCGATTATGACGTCTGGTCCGATCATTCGCGGCAGATCGCCAACAGCTTCCGCAACCAGCTGGAAATGCCGCTGCTGTTCTATCTGGTCTGCACGTTGGCGCTCATTACTAGAACCGTGGACCATGTCTTCCTCTATCTGGCCTGGGCCTATGTGGGACTAAGGATTGTGCACGCCGCGATCCATTTGACTTTCAACTATGTGCCGCTGCGCGCACTGTTCCTGCTGTTCAGCTTCATCGTTCTAGTCGCGATGTGGCTTCAATTCCTCGTAAAGTTCGCTTCGGCCACGATCTGAAAATCGGCAGCGTTGCGCCGTCGCCGACTTCTCCCCGTCACGCGATCGTCAACAAGAGTGACCCGCCAATCCTTCGACTGCGTCCTATCTTGCACGGGCCGGGGTCGACTCCGATGGAGAGGAGGCAGAAATGCGTTACTGCTTCATGGCGATTGCCGCCTGTGCTTTGTCCATGGGCGTGGTGGCCGCTTCGACGCCGGCCTCAGCCGATGGCAGGTTGGCGGGCGGATTGGCGGATCTCAGGAGTGCCAACCCGGTTGCGACCAAGGTCGGCTATTACGGCCGCGGGCGCTATTTCGGCGGCCGGCGATATTATGGATATCGCGGCTATCGTCGCGGCTACCGGTATCGCGGCCGCGGACGCTATTACGGATATCGGTACCGGCTATATTACAAGTATGGCCACTACGGTTATTACCGTCCCCATTACCGCTATAAAAGACGCTACTACTAAGCTCTGAGGCGGCCGCGCCCGGGCCCTCCCAGCCGTTTCGGCGTGGCCGCCTTCCCCTTTCCACCAGCCGACGCGCCTGCAAACCAGCGGAAAATTGGTGCTGCAATCGCATCCGGATTCGCCGCCTGAAAAAGTGATGCGACTCTCGGGGAGGCCCGGGTTACAATTCTCCCCGCCGGGGGTTTTTGTTTGCGTAAGGAGACGACGATGAGACTACGAACCGTTGTGCTCGCCTCGTGTCTGTTACTGGCTCTGGCGATTGTCAGGCCTACCGGCGCACAAGCTGGCGTCTATGTCAGCGTTGGCTATGGTGGCACATATGTGAGCGTGGGACGCGGCTACTATCCGCGCTATCGCCGCTATCGCGGCTATTATCCCCGCTACTATCGCTCATATTATTACCGCCGGCCTTATTATCGGGGTTATAACCGGTATTATTATCGGTCTCGGAATTATTACTACAAAAAGCGGTACTATTACCCCAGACGGCGATACTATAGGGCCAGATACCGTTATCGGCCATATCGCTACCGGAGATATCGGCGCTATTACCGCGCAGGCTACTATTACTGATTTGAAGCCCGTTCTGGCGAGCGTGTGAGCTTCGCTCCAGGTTGGCCACTTCGGCGCAGGTTTTGCAGTGCGGGAGGCCGGGTCTCAGGGCCCGGCCTCTTCGATTCGCGGCGCGTGAGCGCACCCCGAACCTAATGGTTTTGCGCCCGATTGATCAGCACGGTATGCAGCGCAATTGCCGCGGCGTTCGAGACATTCAGGCTGGCGAGCTTGCCCGCCGTGCGCAGCCGGCAGAGCATGTCGCAGTTTTCGCGGGTTAGGCGGCGTAGCCCCTTGCCTTCGGCGCCAAAAACGAGGGCGGTCGGACCGCTGAAGACCTGATCCTCAAGAATATCGTCCGATGAGGTCTCAAGGCCGATACGGAAAAATCCCATTTGACCCAGCTCGCGGAGCCCTGAGGCAAGATTTGGCACCTTTACGACTGCAACATGCTCCAATGCGCCGGATGCGGCCTTGGCGAGCACGCCGGTAATCGGCGGGCTTCTGCGCTCCGTGGTTACAATGGCGCTCGCGCCGAATGCCGCCGACGAGCGCAGAATCGCGCCCACATTCTGCGGATCGGTCACCTGATCTAGAACCACCACGAGACCGGAATCACTCAAATCCACCAGATCCGGCTGCGCTAGGGGCTCCGTCTCGACCGCGATGCCTTGGTGGCGGGCCTCGCCGCCGATCAGATCGTCCAAGGCTCGGGTTTCCAGCAGTTCCGGCGCGATTCCCCGCGATTCGATTGCCGGGCTCAGCCGCCGAGCGGCGTTTTCCGTGGCAAATAGCCGGTTGATGACCCTATTGGGATTGCGGAGCGCGGCTTCGACGGCATGAAGGCCGTAAATCATATTTGGACTTGCCGGATCGCCCGGCCCGCGCCGCCGGGAACGGCTCCCAGCCGTTTTTGCCCTTCGATCGCGCTTGTGGGTTTGCTTCGCCATTGGAACCCTTTATTGGTGCAAGTTGCACCATAAGGGAAGCGCGTAACCGTCAATTGCCCGCGCAAATTGTTGCGGATGCAATTTTTTCATGGCCGGACTGCATTTTTTTTCGTAAATTCGGCATGTTATCGGCCAAATACTATTGACAGAAGGGCAGCCGGTTCCCATAAACCTCTGGTACCCTGCTGGAGACGGCGGGGCCTTTTCGTTTGGTCGGATTTGCAGTTTCCATCATACAAGGAGGGGTGCCCGAGTGGTTAAAGGGGACGGGCTGTAAACCCGTTGGCTATGCCTACGTTGGTTCGAATCCAACCCCCTCCACCAGCACCCCAGTGCGCTGTCGCGGGTGTAGCTCAATGGTAGAGCAGCAGCCTTCCAAGCTGACGACGAGGGTTCGATTCCCTTCACCCGCTCCAATTGGGCGATCCCGGGACGGCTGGACTTCAAATTAATCCGTGGCGACAGCGATGGCTGCGGATCGAGTGAACAGGATAGCTTGAGGCAAACAAGAGTTAGACCATGGCCAAGGAGAAATTCGAGCGTACGAAGCCGCACTGCAACATCGGTACGATTGGCCATGTTGATCATGGCAAGACGACGT
>JGI24023J19991_10001497_pt1 | contig 17690 bp, 19 predicted proteins | sample Cruoilmetagenom1_FD_19991 | JGI IMG/M metagenome (IMG submission 19991) | reverse complement strand
TGTGGTGAATCAGGTTACCGCAACCTTTGGCAACCCACTCTACATTTTCGCTGTTATACTCTTCAGGCATTGGCTTGCCGGGTACGGGGACAGGTGCTCCACCGTGGCATTTGAGTGCGCGGATAGTCGCAACGACAACAGCACAGTCCGGGGTAAGTCCTGAGAAGCGGCATTTGAGGTTCCAGAATTTTTCAAAACCGATATCAGCACCAAAGCCTGATTCCGTTACATGATAGTCGGCTAGTTTCAGACCAACTTTATCGGCAATAACCGAGCTTTGTCCAATAGCGATATTGGCAAATGGTCCGGCATGGACGATGACCGGCTGTCCTTCCAGGGTCTGCATCAGTGATGGATTAAGAGCGTCTACCATCCATGCAGTCATGGCACCGGCAACCTGCAGATCTTCAGTGGTAACAGGCTTTCCTTTTTTGGTATAGGCAACAACAATTTTACCCATTCTCTCGCGCATATCTTTCAGGTCATTGGCGATTGCAAGAATGGCCATAACTTCGGAGGATACCGCGATACCGAACTTGGATTTCATCATGAAACCATCTGCTTTGCCATTGACTCCATCAATACCGATGATGATGTTTCTGAGCGACTGACAACAGAAATCCATGATCCAGCCCATTTCAATATTGGTTGGATCGATGTCCAGACGTTTCATGCCTGAAAGTCTTTCAAGCTGCTCATCAGTGTAGTTTCTCTCGTGCTGAAGACGAGAGGTCAGAGCAACCATGGCCAGGTTATGGGCATTCATGATTGCGTTGATATCACCGGTAAAACCCAGTGAAAAAGGAGTCAGAGGAATACACTGGGCAAGGCCACCACCAGCAGCAGAGCCTTTAATATTCATGGTAGGACCGCCTGATGGCTGACGAACTGCAGCACAAACACTTTTACCAAGCTTTCCGAGACCCTGTACAAGGCCCATGGAGGAGGTTGATTTTCCTTCACCTAAGGGTGTGGGGCTGATGGCAGTAACATCGATATATTTTCCATCCGGCTTATCCTTCAACCTCTCAAGTACTGCCCTGAAATCAATCTTGGCAATATAGTGTCCCTGGGGAAGGAGTTCTTCCTTCGTCAGTCCCAGCTTTTCACCAATTTCATAGATCGTTAACATCGTTTTTTCTGCGTCTGCCGCAATTTCCCAATCTGCGTGTTTGGTAGGATCCAAAGCCATGTTCTACTCCTTTTGAAATTGAGGCTCATACCAGAGCCAGGTTAGAGATACTGTTTATAAACGTTGAAGCATCAATGCAGCTTTACTTCAAAATTCAAAAAGACCAGTGAATGGTCTATATTGTACTGGGTGAAAACGCGTAAGAATTTATCTTAAAAGTACTCAATAACAGAGAATTCGTACCATATTCTATCCTGTTAAGCAATTGATTTTAACTCTCTACCGGTTGAATAAAGTATCAATATTATTTTGTGGTACTTTAGCATGAACGGATGTAAAAAGGAAAAATATTGATATCTATTCTTAAGTCTCCTTGCACCTTTACTATACCCTCCTGAACAGATTTATCTCCTGCGCTGAGAGATGGTTTTCAGTCGACTTTGCATGTATTTTCTTAAAACAGTAACAGCGATATCAGCTGATCTGAAGACGGGCAGGCCGTTGTTTTGAAAGCCATCAGCCAGGCTGTCATAGAGTGAACCACTGTCAACAACTATAACCAGAGGTTTTGATGAGGTTCCATTTAGCCCGGCGATTTGTTCAATGAGGGAAAAGTTCATTAAAGAAAGGTCATCGTTTTCAAATTCTTCAGGCAAGGTGTGAAGGATAGGAGTGAGAGGTACAATTGCGACAATTATTGCATCGACATTTTCATCCCTCAACAGCACATTAATTGCCTGTACGTAGACATCTTCCGAGGCCATAGGGGTTATATCCAGGGGGTTATTGACACTGGTTAAAGAGTTGAGACTTGCCCCTGTGAGAATTTTTTCAAGCAGCACGGTTGATTCTAAACTGAATCGGGCCATTTCCAATCTATAATCATCCCCAAGAATATTATCGGCGATACCAACAGCCTCGTAACCAGCATTGCTGATGGCTGCTAATCTGTAGCCGGAGATGGTCTTATTATGCAGGGTACAGGATAGTCGCAACAACCCTTCAAAAACGTTGAAGGTCTCTGCAACCATTGCGCCTGCTTCACTGATACAGGATTCACAGACCATGTAATCGCCGGCAATCGATGCGGTGTGTCCTGACAGGGCATTTTTGCCTTCCGGGGTTCTACCAGCTTTATAAAAAATAATTTCTTTACCGAGAGGAACGCCATCTCTGATCGCCTGCGTGAACTCAAGTCCATCAAGATCAGTAAATCCCTCAACATAGAACCCTATGGTTTTTAACGATTCTATAGTATTAAAATATTTAAGGAAATCCCCCGCGGTAAGATCGATCTGGTTCCCTACGGAGATGGCATAGGCGGGATCGAGGAAGGATAATTTACTCATTCTGGTAATCATATAGGCCCCACTCTGACTGACCAGAGCAGATGTTCTTTCATAACTCCCACGAGTTTTAGGTAATTTTGAATCGGGAATAAACATGGCGTCAAAATGACCAGGTTGGGAGAGAATGCCAAGGCTGTTTGCTCCAAGAAATATCGTGTTGGAGGTTTTTGTTTGGCGAGCTGAGATAATCTGTTCTTTAATATCCGAAATAAGATGCTCCTGGCCTTCCTGCTCCCCCAATCCCCCGGAAACCAGAAGGACGGATTCTGCAAGGTCATTTTCAAGAATTTCATCGATCATTGCAGGTACCAGTGAGGCATTGACCGCGAGAATCAACAGATCCAGTTTCTCTGGGAGTATTTTAAGGCCTTTTACCACAGGAATGGCTTCTATAAGCTTTGCCGCAGGGTGAATGGGAAATATCCGGCTGGAGGGATAATTGTTCTTGAGGATATTCTCCAGGATGATTTTCCCCATATTGGTCGATTTTGCCGAGATCCCGGCAATGCCGATGGACTTAGGATGGAGAAGGTGATCGATTTGTAACACAGGCCTTGAATATAACGGCTTTTTGCATGTGGAAAAATTGCAGAGACCGTCCAACGGCATCATCAGGTAATTACTAAAACCAAAAGGGTTTACCTCGAGTTCCTCAATAACAAATGGTGATATGGGGTTTGCTTGAGAGAAATAGTTTGCAACCTGGATAAGTGCTGTAAAACATTCCAGCAGTTGTCCATCTGTTACTCTTCTTTGTTGTCCCCGGGTGCGTCCAGCCAGTTTTTTATAGGAAATAGTCCTTTTAAACATGTTGAAAAAAACTTCACCGTCTACCTGTTCAGTTGATGCGGAGACTATTGCCTGGCCTTTTTTAAACCTTTCAGCATAGAGTTCCGTATCTGTGCCACCAAGTCCGGCGCTGATAATCATACCGAATTCACGACTATTTCGTAGACTTATCAGCAGTTCGTTGCCAAATTTTTCGGAATCGGGTTGCATATACTGACAAAGTACTACCCCATGTATGTTCTCAAATATCGCATCCCGCAGATTCGTTCCTTTCAGATTACGGTATAGAAGCGGAGCTTGTTCCCGCCTTTGTTCAATAATAGCTGCTAATTTGTCGGGGATTTCATGGCTCATTCGACGAATGGCTGAGAGAACATCCTTTTGTGTTTTTGAAATGATGCAAACACCACCAACATCACTCTTATGCACGATATGGGGTGAGACAACCTTTATGACAACCTGCTCGCCGGGAAGAGAGTTGAGTGCATCCGGGTCAAGTCTGGCATCTTTTGGGACCACCAGATATTGCGGAACAGTTTTGGCCCCAAAAAGCCGGATAAAGTCATATACTTCATATTCGTAAAGGAAATTTCTGTTCTCTTTGACAGCCTTACTGAAGAGGTCGGTGAGTCCCGTGAAATTTATATGAGTTTGCATAGGCAGAATCCCTTAAGAAGGTTTCTTGAGATTATTGCAAAAAAAATGTGCAAATGCACACTTTGTGGTATTGTCACTGTTTGAAAATAATTTACAATAGTTTCTGAATGATTGAATCTATATAATAACATGAAATGCGGACTAATTGATCCGGGAATATAACAGCGAGGTAGCGGAATGCCAAAAGAAGTTGTGATCATAGGTGCAGTTGCACTCGGTCCCAAAGTAGCCTGCAGGCTGAGACGTCTTGATCCGGAGGCAAATATTACTCTTATTGATCGGGATAATCTCATCTCCTATGGAGGTTGCGGTATTCCTTACTATGTCGGCGGGGATGTAAATGATCTTGAGGATCTCTATAAGACCTCATCCCATGCCGTTCGGGATAAGGAGTTTTTTAAGAGCTGTAAGGGGATAAATGTCCTGACCCGGGTTGAAGCAACAGAGATTGACCGATTTGGCAGAAAACTCAAGGTAAAACACCTTGAGTCGGGAGAAGAAGAGAGTCTGGCCTACGATAAACTTGTTATTGCAACCGGTGCCAGCCCGGTGATCCCACCATTTCCCGGTGCAGATCTGCCACGTGTTTTTACTGTCGCTGATCTGCATGATGCAGAGAAAATAAAAAATTTGATGGCCCGGGGAAAGGTGGGCAAAGCTGTTGTCATCGGGGCAGGCGCTATTGGTCTGGAGATATCTGAGGCGCTGACGGATCTCTGGGGCATAGAAACCACTCTTGTTGAGATGGAAGACCAGGTTATGCCCACACTTTTAGGCAAGTGTATAGCACGGTTGACCGCTAAAGAAATGGAGAAAAAAGGAGTTACTCTCCTTCTCTCTGAAAGAGTGCTACAGATTTCAGAGGACCCTGAAAATAATCAGTGTGTTGTGAAAACATCACAGAATACTTTCTCAGTGGATATTGTTGTTCTTGCCGCCGGGGTCAGGCCAAATACTGCGCTTGCTAAAAATGCAGGTATATCCGTTGGTATGTCAGGCGGGATTGCAGTTGACCGGCGCATGAGGACAAGTGACCCGAATATTTATGCGGGTGGAGACTGTGTTGAGCTAAGAAATCTCGTTTCCGGGGAAAATATGCTTATGGCACTCGGTTCACTTGCCAATCGTCAGGGAAGGGTGATAGCTACCAACATCAGCGGAGGGCAAAGCCATTTTCAGGGAACCGTGGGCACATTCTGCATAAAAGTATTTGATCTTGGAATAAGTAAAGCCGGCCTCACTTACAGGCAGGCGAAACTGACCGGATTTGATCCGGTCTATGCGGTGGTCTCCCAGGCCGATCATGCTCATTTTTATCCTTCCTCGGAGATGATCTATATCTCACTTATCGCTGACCGGAGATCGAGAAAGATCATTGGCATTGAGGCTGCAGGTAAAAATGGTGATGCCGTGAAGGCAAGAGTTGATACCATTGCAGTACTTTTGAAACACGGTGTGGATGTGGACGAAGTGTGTGGACTGGAAACCGGGTATGCCCCTCCTTTCGCATCTGCTATGGATGTTATCAATAATGCCGGTAATGCTCTTGATAATATTCTTGCCGGCCATAATATACCTGTGGATGCAGCCGATTTTCTCTTTGAGTTTGCTCATAAAGAGATAAAAGTCCTTGATATACGAGGAGAAAAGGAAGCGGTACCCTTTATCGAAAAATACGGCACACGGTGGTTGAATATACCTCAGGATCAGTTGCGCAGCAGGGTCTCAGAAGTTCCGAGGGGTGAACCTTTGTTTCTTCTCTGTGATACAGGACCACGGTCTTATGAGGCCCAGGTTTATTTAACTTCCAGGGGAATAACGAATACCTACAACATTCAGGGAGGGTTTGCTATGATAGTGGTGACGGATCCGGAATTTATTTAGTGCCTTACTCCAGAACTTCTGTCATAAAAAACAGGTAAGCGCAGACTCCGAGATATCGAGGAAGTATGTTTAAAATTATATCGTTAAATATACTTCCATGGCACTTATCCAGGCATTCTAAAATTCCGATTTATTAGGGTTAATCTGTTCCGGCTTCTCAGCAACGGCATCTTTTTCAAAGTATTTTATCTCTCCCCCAAGAGTGATAATTGTCCAGTCTCCATTTTCATCACAGGCCTTGATCAAACATTCCAGTTCGGTTTTATTGGTCAGGGAAAGGCTGCATGGTTCATTAACATTCCTACTGACAATGGACTGAAAATTTTTTTCCGCAGCAATTTTCTTGAAATCATTTACAGCGTTTTCAAACACGGTTATCCATCTATCCTCTTCAGGATCGATTTCCTTAATCTCCTGCCGTAATAGATTTATTTCTTCTTTTTTCCCGGCAATAACTTTTAATATTTTTTCAATCTCCTGCCTGTTATCTGAAGGAATAGAAAAAAGAATCTGCTTGTGGATTTCTATGTCAGCTTCAATATAATTTATTTTTTTTAATAGATCCTGGGTGCTTATGCTCACTGGTTCCCCTGCTGATGGAGTTTTTGTATTCGTCGAGGCAGTTTAGAGTGATATTTAGCATGAATAAATATTCTGAATTCACTGATGGTTGCCAGCCTGCCATGCATGAGCTCAAGCTGTTCTTTATCATCTATAAGGCTGGGCAATTCAACCTCTATTTCTTGCTGCCTGTTGTCCAGAGCCTGGTAAAGATTAAGTAAGTAGGTATAAACCATAGGGTTTTTAATGGTATTTGAAGTTTTTAAGATCAATATGTTTTCCAAGATACTCGCGGAGCCACTGCAGTTCTTTAAGTCGGCCTTGCAGGTATGCTGATTTTTGCGGATTTTCTTTTTGTTTTCTTGTTATTTCAGCAAGTTTTTTACTGAGGTAATTGTGGATTTCCACTGAGTATTCGTTTGGCATTTTGCTTCTTTTGCTCTTATTCTCCCAACAATAATGTACGGTTGATGACCTTGTTGCTGAAAGAAAGATATTTGTGTGAAATAGTTTGTGATACAAACAAGGCAGGACGATCAACGTTGGGTCGTGAGCGTGCAACGCTGGATGTTTATACGATTGCAGGGATCTGATACCAAGCTCAGAGAGCTTGGTATTTTTCAACTCAGGTGCTGGTAAAGGTTAGTCGGAAAGGATTTTAAATGAAAGTTTAACACGCGCTCGATAGATTGCTCCCTTCCCATCCTCAATCTTCATATCCAGGGTAATAACCTCAGCAATACGCAGATCGCGTAAGCTCATTCCCGCAGACTTAACAGCATTCTGGGTAGCTTCTTCCCATGATTCGGTACTCGCTCCGACCATTTCAATGATTTTGTAAACGCTCTGAGACATGTTATTCTCCTTGGTTGAGGTTTAAGGTGTTTTTCGCATGTTGGAAGTTGGGTGAGATAACACCACGGCAACACTCTAACATTTAAATAAAGAAAATTGAAGGGAAATTCTCTCTTTTATCTTTTCATAACCTGACAAATATAATAGATTCGTAATGAGGTCATTCGAAGATACAGATGGCTAAGTCCGATAAGTGTAGACTTCAAGAAATTTGTAAAAAGGTCGATTACTGCTATAGATGGCTAAGTTAAAAAGTCTGATATACAGGGAAGCGTAGACCCGAGGCGCAGTTTTTTTATCAGTGCCGAGGCCGTACATATGGTATGCCTTGGTGCTGATAAAAACCTGCAACGCCGTAGATCGGGCATTTTACGACGCCATCAAATATAATATTCTATCGTTTGCAGGAATATAGCTGTTCATGGACGGCCAGGAAGGCCGATTGGCGCCCCTTTTTCTGTTCATTGTAAATACTTGAGGAGAAAGCTATGAGAACTGGAATTAAAATAATGAATTGTCGTTTGATCAGATGGGTTTTCTGTAGTCTGATTTTATCGTTTTTCTTCGCATTTCTTCCATTGACTGTCCACGCCTATGAAATACTTGTGGGAACTGGAGAAAGCGGTTCTTTTTCACATTTTGCCGGCAAGAATATTTGCCGCCTGATCAGTATGGATAGAGAACTCTCCTGCAAAACGATTTCGGCTCCAGATACTACTCATAACCTTACCAACCTCATGAGTGGATCACTGGATATTGCCCTGGTTGATTCTCAAATGCTTCGCGATGCTCTGACCAACAGCGGATACTTTAAGTTTCTCGACATTAATTACGACAACCTGAGATCTCTGGCTACACTCTATACTGTCCCAATTGTGCTGGTTGCCCGCAATGATGCCAAAATATCCACTCTTGATGATGTGAAGGGAAAACGTATTAACGCTGGAGCCCCTCTCTCCCTGCAGCATCTTGCAGCTGAAACCATTATGGGTGCAAAGGGCTGGACAAAACAAGACTTCAGCCTGGTGGAAAACCTTCCCACAAATCAGTCCCAGGAGACATTGGCATTCAGCAGTGGAACTACCCAGGCAATACTCCACATTGGAGTACATCCTGACCCGATGCTGCAGGGCCTGCTGAAGCGTACAAAAGCAAAGCTGATTGATATGAATGATCCGGATATTGAGAAACTGGTGGGTGAAGATGGCGCTTTTACTAAAGCCACCATTCCTGCGGGAACCTACCCGACGACTCCAGAGGAGGTTAATACTTTCGGAACGCAGGTTATTCTTGTCACTTCAAAAGATCTCGATGATGCTACTGCAGGCTCAATTCTGCAGGCAATTTTAGAGAATAAGGAAACTCTGAAGAAAGCCCATCCATCCCTTTCACCGGTTAGAGCGAGCGATACAAGTAAATTGAAGGGTGAAATTCAGCCGCACCCGGTAGTTAACAGGTAGCAAGAATCAAAAAAAAGTTAAGAAAGTCAATGGACTGGCCGATAAGGTTATCATCACAGCTGGAAAAATGAGAAATTTCCTAAAAACGTTCGGAAAACTAAATGAAAAGAGTGTGTGCATGGTGCAATAAAGATATGGGAATACTCCTCGCGGGAGGTCAGTCTAAGAACCTAATTACACACGGAATTTGTGAAGAATGTGCAAATAATATCTTCACAAAAATAGGATTGAAATCCGAGTCCTTCCTTGATGACCTCGCGGCACCTGTTCTCGTGGTAGACGAAACTGGAAGAACCCTCTTGGCCAACAGGCTGGCACGCGTACTTCTTAAGAAAAATTTGCAGGATACAGAGCTCTACAATATTGGAGACATGTTTGAGTGTGCACATGCTGCCCTCCCTGAAGGATGCGGCAAAACTATCCACTGTGGTAGGTGCACGATAAGGAGCAGTGTCATGGATACCTTCGAGTCGGGGGAGAGTAAGCTTGAGGTAAAGGCATACCTGCATCGGGGAAAGTCAGATAATAGCGAGAAAATCGACTTGTCGGTTTCCACGGAAAAAATCAACGGAGTTGTACTGTTAAGAATTGATGAGATTGGCGATAAGTAGCTTTCATGTGTTGCCTGAAATTCCTGAAATTTGCTAAAGTACCATAATTGGAGTAAAATTAAACGTTCTCCCTCATAATTTAACGTGTATTCTTGAGGAAAAACCACTTAGTACAGGCAGGAAGAGAATGATATTTGAGTCACTGTTGGGCTCAGCTTAACAAAGAAAAGGATATGGCAATTTTTTCATCAAGACCGTTGCGGTTAGAGTCAGAATGCAGGGTAAGAATCAGTTTACGGGAGAGCAAGAGTGGTGAATTCCTTCCCGGTTCTTGCTCCGGTACCATGGTGAACATATCCCAGGGAGGGGGGTGTCTTGTGCTCTCGCAAATGCTGCTGGAGGGAAAACATCTTTTTTTCTCCACCCTGAACAATGATAGATATCACCTTGCCCTTCAAATCGATAATCCAGAATCCAGTGATGAGTCCTTTGACGTTTCAGCACGTTCTGTCTGGATGGATTCCTGTCAGTATAAAGAAGAACCCGCCTTTAAAGTTGGACTTAGTTTCCATGACAGCCAGAAAAAGCTTTTCCGGCTTTTCAAAAGATGATGGCGTCCTAAAAATTTAGCAATCAGATACGAGCTAACCATTTCCTCCCAACTATCATATAAAGAATAACCGAAGAGAGAACCAGGTAACCAAACATCTCACTGTTTTTTGTCTTGAGGATGAAGGTAATGGTGATGATAATTGTGGAGCTTACTAGAAAAAATATGGGCTTGGGGGTCTGCCTCAGAATCACTCTGCCGAAATGAACGAAACGTACGTGGCTCACCATTAGGCCAACAGAGAGTGTCGCTGCAACCCATAACAAGGTCGGCTGAACAACTAAAGCGGCTCCAAGAACGATTAATGCCCCCGCCGGACTGGGAAGGCCGTTGAAAACTCCTTCGGGTAGATCTGTGCGTTTCTTGTCGACGGCAATAAAGCGGATGAGTCGATAGGCCACACCGATAAAAAAGATAAAACCAAAGAACCACGCCAAAGCACCGCCGGATTTTACTATGACATAGGCGGGAGCAAGTCCAAAGCTGACAAAATCGGCAATGTCATCCAGATATGGCCCATATTTGGTCCCGCCATGCTTCTCTGCCATCCTGCCATCAAATAAATCAAATAACTGGCCCATTATTATAATAAGAATGGCCCAGGAAAACTGTCGATTATGGGTTAAGATAAGGCTGGTGATGCCACAAAAGAAATTGAGTGTCGAAAGGATGTCAGCATATAACCTGTTGGGGACAAATTTAAAAATTAATGAGGCGGAGGAGAGGAGAATGCAGGCCACCAGCACCTCGTCTCCGATGTTGACAATGGTGGGGTTTTTTTCCAGCAATGCACAAAAGATAACGAGTGCAAAGCAGATGATGGCTTTGATTTTACCAAAATTGTTTGCTGCTCCGGAAGAGTGAAGCAATTTAAGAATATGCCTGGCGAGGAATTGACCGATAAGTTCAACTATTACAAGAATCCAGACCAGTTTAGTCGATAAATACCCGGCATATGCAAAACCAATCAAGGGAGGGAGGTAGGTCAATTTATCGCACATCGGATCCAGCCATTCACCCCACTTGGAACCAAGATTACAACTTCTTGCCACTACCCCGTCAACCCCGTCCAGTACAGCAGCAAAGGTAAATAAGAACATGGCAAAATTTTGATACCCGAAAACGAAATAGAGGATATAGGAGACTAAAGCCATCGCCGCCCGCCAATAGCAGATTGCATTGGGATGCAGCAGCCATAGATGAGACAGTATATATTCCTGCATGGACTTCTTATGAACCATCCGGGAAAACCATAAATAAAAACCGACTGCTACGGCAACATCGAAGATTATCACCCAAAATCTTTCCATATTTTCTCTCGCGAATGTGCTTATACGCCCTCAAGGGGGGGATTGAACTGATTTCAAGGATTCGTAACTATGCAAAAGTTTCGATCTGTTTCTGATAAAGTACAACTATTTTTAATTTTTCACATCATAGTTGACAGTAGGCTGAAATCGAATCATATTTGGAAAAAAAATGAGTGATGTGTCTCCCGTTTATTGGAGCAAGGTCATATAAAGAGAGAGAAAGCTATGGTAGCGAGAAAGGATCTGCAGGAAAAACTGGATTATTTAAGAGAAATGTATGAAAAACTGATACCTTTTGACCGATTGCTCGGTATTGAGATAGATACTCTGACACCGGCAGATATAAAAGTCAGGATTGATATGCGGGAGGAATTGATCGGAAATTTTATACGGGGAATGCTGCATGGCGGAGTTATTTCATCGGTACTGGATCTGACAGGTGGCCTTATTGCATCTGTGGAATTTGTCAAACACCTCGAAAACGTTGAACTCGATGAGGTTGCGAGGCGTGTGGCAAGAGTCGGGACAATTGATCTGAGAGTTGATTATCTGAGAGCGGGAAAAGGTGTTTATTTTACGGCATCAGGTACGGTTTTACGAAAAGGCAATAAAGTAGCAGTGATTCGGACAGAATTATGTAATGACCAAAACCTGCTTATTGCCGCTGGAACCGGTACGTATCTCGTGGGATGAAGACATCTTCAGAAGCATGTCATGATCATTCAATAATTGAATTAATAACAGTTGGGGGAACATCCGCCAGGACAAAGATACCTGGATAACCTTTTGTCTCAAAACCTTCGCTCGGGTTTTTCGACAAGTAAGAATCTTTGATGATCAGGGATCCGCTTCGATCATTGCTGACAAAGAAAATTGCCCCGCCCCCTTCATTAGCACTGTTATGTTCTATTTTCGTTCCACAAAGGGACAGTGTAAAGGTGTTTCCATCGTTGTAGATTGCTCCGCCGCTTCCCCCTCCTGGAGTCCCGTGTCTTTCCGGATTGGCGCCATTTCCTATGGCTCTGTTATAGCTGAAAAGGGTGTTGATCACGGTATAAGAGACACCAATACTGGATAACCCGCCTCCGTTGGAACAGACATTCCCGTAGCCATCCCTTCCGCCAAAGGTGGAATTTATCACAAATACAGGCCTGTTTTCATACTGGCTGAAGACACGCACTGCAGCGCCACCCACATCCGGACCTGTATCAGCGCAGACATTATTAAAAAAGCGCGAGTTGACAATCTTAAACCTTCCCCCCCGAATCCAGATGGCTCCTCCTCCATCATACACATTCTCTGTTTTTGAATTTCCCCGGATAAAGGTAAGATTCTGGACTGTGAGCCGGGGGTGATCCTGGTTCTGGCAATGGGAAGTTGTCCAGACCTGATCAGGATCACAGGTGTTCATATAGAGAACCCTACGTTCATTGTTGCCGCTGAGGGTTACTTTGCCTCCTCCGTCTATGACGATTCGTGGTCCGGTGTTGTTAACGATCCTGGCCGTCTTTTTCATTGTAATCGTCACCGGGACAGATCCGCAGTCAAAGGTTATCACGCCTCCTTTTGCAACAGCTGCTACGACTGCTTCGCTGGTACAACTTTGCGGAGTACCATTGCCAATAACATGATCGGGATGGGAGACATTTTCTTCCTGAGCCTCCGCGGGAATTGAGCAGTTCCCGTCAGGGTTCCCGGCAGAGGGAGCAACGTTATCACTGCAACGTGCTGCACCAATTATAGCCGGGAGAAAAAGGGTGAATTTGCTGTTCTCTTCTGAAACACTGAGGGCAGGGGGGAGCACACTCATAAGAAAGATGAGAAGCGGGATACGGGGTCTTCTTTTTTCTGGTGTGCTGGTTGTACGTTTAGTTAACATGGGCGTAGGGAAGTATGTCAGTTCAGGGAAGAACGGTCACAGAGTCAGGCAGCAGCCAGGTTTTTAGCCAAACTTCTGAAATCGTGGGCCGGGTAGGTTCCCAGCATCACGACCTGTTTTGCAAAAAAATGGAGTTCTTCCAGGGCAAGCTGCAGTGAGCGTTCGTCAATATGTCCTTCGACATCTGCGTAGAAACGGGCAACATTAAAGTGTTTGTCGACATAGCTTTCGAGTTTTACCATTTGCACACCGTTGGTAGCAAAGCCGCCCAGCGCCTTATAGAGTGCTGCCGGAATGTTTCTTACTTCAAAAATAAAACTGGTGAGATATTTTGTGCTTTTTTTAAACTCCGGGGCATGGTTTTCCCGGGAGAAGATCAGAAATCGGGTGGTGTTGTGTGCGGCATCCTGAACATCTTTTTTCAGTATCTCCAGGCCATAGATATCTGCAGCCAGCTCAGAACCAATGGCCCCTTGTGTCTTGTCACCCCATATTTTTATATCCGAGGCACCTTTTGCCGTATCTGCAACCACATGTCTGTCGAGGTGAAGATCTTCTATGATTTTCTTACATTGTGGAATAGCATGGACATGACTATGCACATCCGTCAACTCCTCAAGTTTTGCACCCGGAAGCCCGAGTAAACAGTGACGAATAAGCTGAAAGTGCTCCCCGATAATATAGAGTTCTCCATTGAGAATGAGATAGTGAACATCGGCAACACGTCCGGCCAGAGTATTATCAACAGGAATCATGGCAAGGTCAGCCACCCCTTCCCGGACAACCCGGAAAGCTGTATCAAAGGAGACACAGGGCACTGTCTCAAGTTCGGGATATGCCTTCCTGCATGCGAGATCAGAGTAGGCACCGGCCATGCCCTGAAAAGCTATTGTTTTGTACTTCCTGTCTTTCATAGTGTTATGTATCCAGTTCCTATTCCTGAGAAACTAGTACTGCAGGAAGCGGCAGTACCTTTTCAGCAGTCAGGTCCATCTCTCCTGCCAACCGGTGAAGATTGTTTATACGCTCCACCGCTTCCGGGTGGCTGGAAAAATAATGCCCGAACACATTGCTGCTTCTATTGCCATCCGGTTTCATCGCTTCAAAAAATTCCGTTGCGCCACCGGCATGTCCATAATGACAACCCAGAACCTGCAGGGCCTGCTCGTCGGCCATACTCTCTCTTTCCTGGGAATACTGCGCCTGACTGAAATTCGCTGTAGGGGCAAATAGCTGGGTAAGATCCGAACCGGCGCCAGTCAGCAATGTCGAAACCGCAGTAAGCACAATCCCCCTGCCCATCCCCCGAAGATGATCTCTGTTTTTGAAATGCGCCAGTTCGTGAGCAAGAACAAAGGAAAGGCCATTTTCTGATAGCACTTTGTCCAACAGACCATTGAATATGAAAATTCGGCCTCCGGGAAATGCAAAAGCATTCGCATCATCCAGATCGATCAGGTGAACCTCCAGAGGATAACCGATCTGAATACACTCACGAAGAACATTAACCATACGCTGGAGTTCTGCCTGCCGTGGGTTACTATTGTTGACCGATTCTGATGCTGAACCACCAACAGAAGGGAATATCACAGCCTCCATCTCCGGTGTTATATAATCCACTGCCCGATCAACAAGCAGGCCCAGAACCCAAAATATAATCAGCAGAAAAAACGTTATTCCAAAAAACAACAGAACAAATTCCCTGACTGGTTGGTCATGGGAGACATTATCATTGTTCTCTGGCAGTGAAGGCTCATATCCCATAGTATCATTTACAAAAATAGACTGCAGTGCCGTAGGCCAATACCTCCACCGATCCGATCTGTTTGCCGCTGCCTTTGGTAATAGAGGAGGTTTCCAGGCGAAGATTAATAACCTGATTCGCCTCAGGACAGGACTCTTTTAATCGCAGTACGGCCTCTCTTCTAGCCCGATCGATCAAAGTTTCATACGACTGGATGTTGCCGCCGAAAAAATTGCGCAGTCTGGCGAGAATACGTTTGAAATAATCCACAGACACAACCATGCTGCCATTGACCAGATCACAATGGTCGATTATCCGGTCATCTTCCAAAACATATTTGCTGGAAGTCGTCGGCAGCTGTAACCAGTGTTTCTCGCGTTCCTGGATAGATTTGTAATGTTTTTTTTCAGCGTGGCGACCGAAAAAATAGCCTAATGAAATAAGAATACCAAAAATTATTAACTGTTCCATAGCTCTACTCCACTGAAACAGCTGTGCCATATACATATATTTCCGAGGCGCCGGCAGCAACCGAGGAGGTGGAGAAACGCACATTAACAACGGCATTGGCTCCGAGCTGTTTTGCCTGGGATTTCATCCGGTCAATGGCTTCATCGCGAGATTCCTGTAATAGCTCCGTATACCCTTTAAGTTCGCCTCCGAAAACATTCTTGATGCCCGCCATCAGGTCCCGGCCTGCATGTTTGGCTCTGACCGTACTGCCGGAAACGACACCATAAAATGTAGTGATTTTTTTCCCTGGAACTTCTTCTGTATTGGTAAGAAACATACTTTTCTCCTGATTTAAACGCTCTCCTAACCGGCAGGCGTTTAATTTTGCTATAAAAGTTACCTTATTTCTGGTTGGCGGCTATTTCTTCCACCATGCCCAGTACAGTAAGAGTAGGATAAATTGTATCCCTGTGTCAAGTGACCGTGGAGTGATTGTATAGCAAATCATCAACTATAACCCCCATGAAATGAATTTCACAACAAAACATGAAAGTAATGTAACCGGGATTTGGAGGAGTGTCGCCAAACGTCCTCGCAGGCTGTGGATCGGAGTCTCGCAGGCTCGCTTACCTGTTGTGTCGACACTCCTCCAAATCCCTCCCTGCCTGGGCAGCGAACATGACTTTCATACAAACACCCATGAAATGATTTATTGATCCGTTAACGGGCAACTTATTGTATATCAATGGTGGCCATGAGCCGCTGATGGTTATAGGCAAAAATGGCATAAAGCATTCTCTTAAGGGGACAGGACCCGTCTTGGGGCCGATTCAGGGAGCAACATATGGAATTGTAAGTATCCAGCTTGAAAAAGATGATCTCCTCTTCTGTTATACAGATGGGGTGACCGAAGCACAATCAGAAACAGGAGATTTCTACACGCGTGCCAAATTAAAAAATATATTTGAAAATGGGTTTGAAGGTTCCTCCGTATATTTTTTAGAAACAATCAAGAATGATTTATTCACATTCACTAAAATACAAATGCGGTAAGGTAAAAGCCAGCGAACATGCCAAACACCATTCTGAAATCTGATATCTTGATTTTTGAAATCAAATATTAAGTAGCATGGTAAAATTGGAGCAGCCAAGTTATTTTACTATCTTCGATATGGTAATATCGACCACATGAAGAATGTATTACCCGGCCTAATTAAAGGGAATTACAATTCCTCCTCAGTATCACAGCAGCAGTAATAACAAACTTCCTATCTGCAGTTTCCCCTGATTCTGACCTCCTGTCCTGAAGACAACATCATTACCGTATGTAGTCCCTATGCTATTACTGGCCACCACTCTATAATGATACGTAGTCTCGGGTAAAAAACCGGATGGAGTGAACTGGACGGATAACGGAATTGTTCCTGATCCGGCATTATAAGTCAAGAGGTAGATCCGTAACCGGTCGTATAACCGATTTCAAAATAGTAAGTCGTAGCCAGGCCATTGGGGTTCACTGTGCCGGTAAGATTTACAAAATCATTGCCAACCTGGATTGCTTTTCCGGTAACAACATCAGGGGCATTTACAGGCGGGATGGTCGGACAGGTTGATACGCCGCTTTGGCGACCGAAATTTTGTACCCAGTAATGGTCGTAATCTGTCACCGTATTATAAGCATATCCGACACCTATATCACAGAAGGTGATGCTGAGCATATTTGCATGATGACCTGGGCTGTTTATCCATCCTGCAACTACGCTGATGGCTGTTGAGTACCCAGCCGCTATATTTTCAGCAGCGGAGTTCCAGGTATAGCCTGCGGCTGTGATCCGATCTGAAAGCGTACGCCCGTCTTGACTTGTATGAGAGAAATAGTTGTTTTCCGCCATGTCGGCAACTAGAACAAAGATGAATGACAATACAATGCTCATAACCATGTTTTTCCTTAAGATTTGACTGGAGAGAATTCTATTTAAGGCTTCCTTATTGGGCATGAAACCTTTCCTCAAAGACTTCTCCATTTATTCAATCACAGTGGAAATATTTTTTACAGATATTTTCTGTCACATCACTGATTGGGAAATAATCCATAACCTGTCCGTTAAAACCAACCACATGCATAACGCTGGCAGATGGCAGCAAGGCGGCCTTTAAAAGAATGTCGACTTTAAACTCAGTGTTTTAAAAAAAATCCTCACCTCCCCAGCTCAGCTCAAAGTACTTATACGCGTCATAAAACTGGCGGACCGGCAAAAGGTGCTCGGGGATTGCAGCAGCAGGAGTGACTATACCTATATGCCAGCCATGCCCAACGAGTAAGGTTAGATTGCGTGAGGAACGAACCGCGATCTGAACCGTTTGTTGGACAAGCCCGGCTTATATATAGAAAATAGCTTTTTAATCTGAGGCTGTTGGATCAGGCAGAAAGGAGGCAGAGGGTTTCACACTGCCTA
>JGI24023J19991_10001496_pt1 | contig 17706 bp, 20 predicted proteins | sample Cruoilmetagenom1_FD_19991 | JGI IMG/M metagenome (IMG submission 19991) | reverse complement strand
CGTCAGAACTTGTTAATAATAAAGGATTATATGTATTACAATCTGAAAATAGAGAATTAACACCAGCCGAACTCGTAGAGTATTATGTTGATTTATGTAATAAATATCCTATTATTTCGATAGAAGATGGTTTAAGTGAAGATGATTGGGATGGGTTTAAACTTATGACTGAAAAACTAGGAAATAAAATCCAAATAGTTGGTGATGATCTATTTGTTACAAATGCAAATATTTTGGCACAAGGCATCTCTAAATGTATCGCTAACTCTATTTTAATCAAACCAAATCAAATAGGAACAGTAAGTGAAACAATGCTTACAATTAGACTTGCACAAAGAAATAATTATAACTGTGTAATGTCACATAGAAGTGGTGAATCTGAAGATGCTTTTATTGCTGATTTTGCAGTTGCTTTAAATTGTGGTCAAATTAAAACAGGAAGTACAGCAAGAAGTGATAGAATTGCTAAGTATAATAGACTTTTAGAAATTGGTGCGGAGATAGGATATAGTGAATATTTAGGGAAACAACCTTTTACAAAAAACTAGATTATAGATACAGATGATAAATAGTAATAAAAAGTTTATACTTATTTCAACTTTTTTAGTTCTGTTTACATTTGTATTAGCAGCTTATATAGCTAATTTACTTTTTTATGGTAAAAATTCCTATGAAGTTTACTCAAATTTAGAAAATAGAAAACTAAAATTGCAAAAAGATATAAAAATGTTACAATACGAAAATGCAATGTTACAAAAAAAATATTTTGAACTTAAAAACTTGGAGCCTGAAGAATTATGAAAAAATTATTACTATTTGTATTTATAAGTTTATTAGCTATAAATCTAAACGCTAGGATGAATCCTTTTGAACCAACAGATACTTTTCATGAACAACAAAAAGAGTATCTTTTAAAACAAAAACAAGAAGAAGAAAAACTAATAGCGTTAGAGCAACAAAGAAAATTAGAGTTGTTGGCACAACAAGAAGCAGAAGAAAAAGCTGAACAATTACGATTGGAAAAAGAAAGATTAGTTCAATTAGCAAAGCAACAAAAGCTTCAAAAAGCAAAAGCAGCACAAGCTATAAAAGTTATAGAGAAAAAACAAGATGTTACGGTACCTAAAGATAGTTATAAAATATTGCCATTTGTTAATATTAAAGTTTCAACAGAAGGTTTAGAAGTTTTTATTGATAAAAGATACAAACTCATAAATCAAGACATTTTAAAAGAACAAAAAAAGTTTTTGTTCGACTTTAGAGCAACAGAGAGTTTTTATACTGTACGAAAAACTCTTGATAGTAAAGATTTTAAATCTTTTGCAGTTGGAACACATATGGAAAAAAATTTCTTTAGAGTTGTGGTGGAATTAAATGACAGTGTTTCAAAATATAAAGAGTATATAAATAGTAATAATAGTTATATAAAAATCAAAAAAATCAAATAGATTTATTTTGTATTTTTGATACTAGTCTAATCAAAATCATAGAGATAATTACTTCAAAAATAGCACTTAATATAAACGCATAGTAATAAAAATGGCTAATACTTTGATTTTGAAAAGCCAATGTTGCAACTGCAATTAATAGTGTAAGTGGCATAGAGTGAGAAAGTGCTAAAAGCATTGATTGTTTAAATCCAATATCTTTTACAAAAAGCATAGAGCTTATTATTCGTATAATAATCATCCCAAAAGTAATAACTAAAGCTGTATAAATGAGATTTTCCATAAAAAGAAATTCTAGTTGAAATGATGTTCCAACCCATACAAAGAAAATAGGTACAAGCCAACCAAAACCAAAATGTTCTAATTTATGTGGAAGTTGTTTATTATGTTCAAAAAATGTTTTTATAAACACACCAGCTATAAAAGCACCAAGGGCAACCTCTAAGTGCAGATATAACATAACAGCAATCATCACAAAAAATATTCCCATAGAAACTCGCACATCTTGTTCTTGGTTGTCGTCTTGTGGCATAAGATAAGTTTTAAGTTCAGGATTCCACCAAATAAGGTTGTGAAAAAAGTTATAAAAGATAATCATTACACCAAAAACTAAAATAAGTTCTACAAGGGTACTATAAAACTTTCCACTTAAACCAAACTCTAAGCCTGCACTTACAGCTGTTAGAACAATTATAGATATTATTTCCCCAATAAGACCAACAGTTATGGCTAACTTTAACCACTCCTTATCGCCATATTCTTTTTTTAAAACAGCAAGTAATCCTATAGATATAAGAGGGAGTGTTACTATAAATATTTTAGATAGATCAAATCCCCAACTAAATATTGCGGCAAAGACATATAGCAAGGTAGAGTAAATAAGCCCTTTTTTTAATATATTTGGTGATATTTTGAGAAGTTGTTTTAAATCTACTTCTAACCCAGCCAAAAACATAAGATATAAAAATCCAAGTTCCGCAACTAAAGTAAAGAGATGGTTTTTTTCAATAAGTGACAATGATACAGCAATTGAACCTAAAATAATCTCTACAGGTATTGTAGGTATTTTAATTAACTTTGAGATTAAAGGTGATGAAAAAATTATTGCAGAGAGTGTAATAATTATAGAAACTTCATTTGTCATTTATCTTTACCTTATTTTGTACAGCTAGAGGCTATTGTAAAACCAAGAGACTCTATAGAATCTATATCTTTTGAAGCTTGATTCCCATTTATAGTTAAATAGTCACCAATTACAATTGAGTTTGCACCATAGTTGAAAATATCATATTGTTTTTCTTTAAACATAAGCTCTCTCCCGCCTGCAACCATAATTTTATGTGCATTAGGATTATATAGTTTTGTTAATTTTATCAACTCAAAAGCTTCTTTTCTAGTAATACTATTTTCTACTATTGGTAAAGCATCATTTGGATGAAAAAAGTTAATTGGAACATTCATAGGTTCTAATGAGGCAATTGATTCTAACATAGAGATTCTATCTTCTTGTGTTTCTCCTAATCCAAATATTCCACCACATACTAAATTTAAACCAGCTTTTTTAGCATTAAGGCAAGTTTCATATCTCTCATCCCAACTATGCGTTGAAACTATAGTTGGATAAAATTCACGAGAAGTTTCTAAATTATGATTGTAGTTATCGACACCAGATTTTTTTAACTCTTGAAGTTGCTCAAATGTTGCAGTACCATTACACGCAATGATATTTAATCCTAAATCTTCAGCTTTTACAGCACGAGCAGCCTTACAAACAAACTCTAATCTTTGTGGAGTTAATCCTTTTCCAGCAGTAACAAGACAAAAACCTATAGCTTTGTTTGCACGAGCTTGTTTTGCTTCATCTACAATAGTTTGGATATCTTTTGTTTTATATCTTTGTATATCGGCTTTGTATTTTACGCTTTGTGTACAAAACTTACAATCTTCGTTGCAAGTCCCGCTCTCTATATTTGATATAGCACATAAGTATATAGTTTTGTTATTTTTCATATTCATAAATTTCTGTTTTCCAAGTAGTTGATTCAGGTTTTTTGTAATTATACTCTATTATATATTTATTGTCTTTTATCTCTAAAAGTACACACTCAGTAATATTTTTATTTCTAGCACAAACTTCCCCTGGATTTATAAATAAAGTGTTGTTTTTATATTGTTGTTCAAAGTTATGGGTATGTCCAAAAATCACTATATCACTGTCAGGTGTAAGGTAGTTTGGTATATGCATAAGTTTGAATGTTACTTCTTTTATTTTAAAATAATAAGGCTCTTGGTTGATGTTATAATTATTTGAGTATTGTACAAGATTATAGTCATTATTTCCAAATACACAAACATACGGTATAGCAGAATTCTTTAATATATCTAAATTCTCTTTTATCTCTAAATCTCCAGCATGAATAAGATATTGTGCCCCTTTTGATTTGAGCATATCTATTGCTTGAGTAGTAAGTGCAGTTTTTTTATGTGAATCTGATAATAATGCAATTTTCATGAGAGAAATTATAGCAGATTTAAATTCAAAGAAGATATAATCTATGGATTATATGAATATAAAATAATAAGAAGGTTTGATATGGAATGTGAAATGCCACAAGTAAATAGCAATAAAGATGAGATAAAAGCTATTTTAGAAGAGACTAAAACTATTGCTATAATAGGATGTTCTCCAAATAGTGAAAAAGCTAGTAATAAAGTAGCTGTATATTTAAAAAATCATGGATATACAATAATTCCAGTGTATCCCAAAGAGGATATGATACTTGGTGAAAAAGTATATAGAAGTTTAAGTGATATTCCTAGTGATATTAAAATTGATATGGTAGATATTTTTAGAAAACCAGATGTTATTGGTTCTGTTGTGGATGAAGCACTTAAACGGGATGATGTGAAATGTATTTGGACTCAATTAGGTTTAGTAAATAACCAAGCAACCAAAAAAGCTAGAGAAGCAGGACTGAAAGTAGTACAAAGTCACTGTACAAAAATAGAACACGCTGTGTTATTTTAAATAGTACACGTAGGATTACTTTGCAACTGTAAAGTTGCAATTGTTCCACTTACTCCATCTGTTCTATTTTTTAAAGATATTGTAGCCCCTAGTGCTTCAGCTGCACTTTTAGCTAAAAATAGTCCTAGACCTGCACCCTTTTCATTTCCCACTCTTTTAAAAGGTGCAAACAAGTCTATATTTTCATCACAACCAATACCTTCATCTATCACTTCAATTTTAATTGATTGTTCATGAAGAGTAGTTCTAATAAGTATCTCTTTCCCGTTTGGGGTAAATTTTATAGCATTTTGTACAAAGTTTTGTACTATTTGTGTAAGAAGAGTTTGTTGTATTATTGTTGTGAAACTTTCAATATCACTAAAAAATGATAAATTAATATCTTTTTCACAGGCAAGAAGTTTAAAACTTTCAACTTTTGCTTCTATATATTTTATGATATCAAGTTCTATTGGTTTTTCAAATTGAGCTCCCTCTTGTCTCCCCATATCTAAAATAGAAGTAATCATTTTGTTCATTCCATCAATCTCTTCAATATTAAGTTTTAAAACCTCTTCATATTTTTCTGGTTCTCTTTTTTTACGTAATGTAACTTGACTTTTGAGTTTCATAACTGCAAGTGGTGTTTTAAGCTCATGTGCAGCACCAATAAAAAGCTCTTTTTGGTATTTTACATGATTTTCTATTCTTGTTGTAAGAGTATTAATAGAGTTTGCAAGTGGAATAAATTCTTGAGGCATTTTTTTTGTATCTATTTGTGCTAAAGAGTTTTCATTCATATTTGAAAGTTTTTGTGTAATTCTTAATATGGGAAATAATAGAGTCTTGGACATTGCAAAAGCATAAACAATAATTAAAATAAGTCCACCAATTCCTAAAAATAGTAAGTTACTGAAAATTTTATTTAACATTTTATGTGAAGAATTAATATTTCTTGTAAGTTTCAGATATTGTTTATTTTCTATATTTAATGGATAAATCAGTTCCATAAAATGGTCATTTTTGATTTTAAATTTTTTATAGTTATGTTTTGGATTTATGTGAACAGTTACAACTTCTATATTCGTGTCATCATTAACCAATACTCTTAAATTGTCGTGATCATTTGTTTTATTTTGTGCAAGAGTAACGATTAGTTTTGCATCTTTTAGAAGTTCATCAGAGATCTCTTCATATACAGTAGATTTTGTAAAACCATAAAAAATAAGTGATAATACTATAACAAAAAATGTAGTGGCAAATATAAGCTTTTGTGAAAATTGCTTATATATGCTTTTGTTATTCATAAACTATACTGTTTCTTCTACTTTTGGAGGGTAACAAAATCTGTAACCTCTTCTTCTGATTGTTTCGATCGTTGCTATATTTAATGGCTTATCCATTTTTTGTCTAATTTGATTGATTGCAACTTCTATAACATTTGGAGTTACTAATTCTGGTTCTTCCCAGATTGCATCAAGTAATTGTTCTTTTGAAACGATTTGGTCTCTATGTCGTGCAAGATGTGTTAAAACTTCAAAAGGTTTCCCTTTTAGTTCTATCTCAACTCCATTATAAAGTATTTTTTCTTCATCTGGATTGATTGCTAAATCTTCTATCTTAATGATATTAGTTCCTCCAAATCTTAATCTACACTCTATTCTTGCTAACAAAATATCAAAATCAAATGGTTTTTTAATATAATCATCAGCTCCTGTTTTAAGTGCTTTTATTTCACTATCTTTATCATCTCTTGCACTTACAATAACAACTGATGTTCTACCACTTCTATTTTTTACTAATTTTGTTAGCTCTAATCCATCGCCATCTGGCAACATCCAATCTGTAAGAACTAAATCATAATTTCTTATTTCAATAAAGTATTCTGCATCTTTAAAGTTTTCTGCAATATCAACTTGATATCCAAAGTCTTGTAGCCCTTCTTGTAGTGTTCTGTTTAATGTACTTTCATCTTCTACTATTAAGATTCTCATATAGTTTTATCCTTTTGGTCTGTGTATTGTTAACTTAAAGTTAAGTTAACTCTTAGTTTTAAAGGTTGGGATTATATCATAAAAAAAACAAAATTTAAAGAGTATTTAAGCTAAATTTCAAAATTTATCATTTTTGTACATAATTAAAGCTTCTAAATGGTGTTTAAATTAACTTCTGATACAATTAACGCTAGAAAATTAAAAAGGTTAATTATTATGTTACAAAACAGTAAAAAAGCAATATTAAGTTTAGTTACAATGATTGTTGTATCAGGAACAGCATTAGCAGATACAGATAAAGTATATGCAACAGTAAATGGGATAAAAGTTACACAAAAAGATGTTTCAGCACTACTACGAGGTCAAAATGTACAATTTGAATCTTTACAAAAAGATAAACAAAAGCAAATATTAGACAGTTTGATGGAACAAAAATTATTAGCAGAGATGGCTTACAAAACAGATATTCCAAAATCTAAAGAATATAAAGAAGAGTTAGAAAAATTTAAAAAATCTTTAGCTTTCCAGTTATGGTTAAGAGACTTTAGTAAAAAAATTATAGTGAGTGATAAAGAGGTGAAAAAGTTTTATGACAATAATAGAGCAAAATTCAAAACTCCTAATCAATTAAAAGCGAGTCACATTTTAGTAAAAACAGAAAAAGAAGCAAAAAATATTATTAAAACTTTATCTAAAGCAAAAAATTTAAAAGATGAATTTACAAAATTAGCAAAAGAAAAATCAGTAGGACCATCTGGTGCAAATGGTGGTGAACTTGGTTGGTTTACAAAAGAAAAAATGGTTCCTGAATTTAGTAATGCAGCCGAGAAACTTTTAAAAGGCACTATTACAAAAACACCTGTAAAAACAAACTATGGATTTCATATTATTTATTTAGATGATAAAAAAGCTTCATCAATATTACAGTATAATAAAATAAAAGCGAGATTAAAACAAGATTTAATGCAACAAGAATTTGCTAAAAAAGCAAAAGAGGAAGCTGTTAAATTAATGAAAAAAGCAAAAATAGAATATAAATAGAGGATAAAATAGATGGCAGTATTAGATGTAGTAAAAGCTGGAGTTTTAACAGGAAATGAAACAAAAAAATTATTTGATTATGCAAAAGAGAATAGTTTTGCAATACCAGCAGTTAATATTGTAAATACGGAATCAATAAATGGTGTACTTGAAGCAGCAGCAAAAGTAAATTCACCTGTTATTTTACAATTTTCAAATGGTGGTTCAACATTTTATGCTGGAAAAGGATGTAAAGCGTCAAATGCATCAGTTTTAGGTGCAATTAGTGGAGCAAAACATATCCATATGATGGCAGAAGCTTATGGAGTACCAGTTGTTTTACACACTGACCATGCTGCTAGAAAATTATTACCATGGATTGATAGTTTACTTGAAGCTAGTGAACAACATTTTAAAGAAACAGGAAGACCTCTTTACAGTTCTCATATGCTTGACTTAAGCGAAGAGAGTTTAAAAGAAAATATTGATACATGTGTAGCTTATTTTGAAAGGATGTCAAAGATTGATATTTTACTAGAAATTGAGTTAGGTATTACAGGTGGTGAGGAAGATGGTGTAGATAATAGTGATGTTGATAATGCACTTTTATATACACAACCTAGTGAAGTAGATTATGCATATACAAGATTAAGTGCAGTTGGAAACAACTTTACAATTGCTGCAAGTTTTGGAAATGTGCATGGTGTATATAAGCCAGGAAATGTAGTTCTTACTCCAAAAATTCTTGATAACTCACAAAAATATATTCAAGAAAAACATAATCTATCTTCTAAACCTGTAAACTTTGTATTTCATGGGGGAAGTGGTTCTACACTTGAAGAGATAAGAGAAGCTATTGGGTATGGTGTTGTGAAGATGAATATTGATACAGATACACAATGGGCATTTTGGGATGGAGTGAAAAATTTTGAAAAAGAATTTCACGATTATCTTCAAGGTCAAATAGGAAATCCTGATGGAGAAGAGAAACCTAATAAAAAATATTATGATCCAAGAGCTTGGTTACGTGCAGGACAAATGACACTTATTGCAAGACTTGAAGTTGCATATAATGATTTAAATTGTGTAGGTAAAAATTAATATATTTATAATTGATATAAAATATAAAAAAGGGTAGCTAATTTGCTACCCTTTTTTAGTTATAAAGTATAAGTTTTTTACTCCTCTTCTCCAGAAGTTTTTTTACCAGAAAAACTAATAATACCATGAGTATAGTTGGAAACTTGTTTCCATCCCATATCAAGAAGTACTCTTTGACAATAAGCACTTCTACTTCCTGTAAGACAGTAAAGGATTGTAGGTTTCTCTTTTTGTTCCTCAATTTGATCAAGTCTATTATAAAAAGAGGTTGTTGGGATTAGGTAATCTGTCCCTACAATTCTCTCTTGATTCCATTCCATCCACTCTCGTACATCAACAAGGTTAAAATCAACCATACCTAAATCTCTAGCTTCCAGAAGTGCTGTTATCTCTTCCCCATCTAGTTGTTCATGTTTTAGGATTGCTTCACACTCCTCTTTTATAAGACCTCTTGAGTGTGTATGTGCAATCTCTTCTGCTTTCTCTTCTATTGCGTTTTCAGCTGCATATTCAGGAGTACAAAAAATTCCACAGTGGCATTTTCCATCTTCAGGTATCTCTTTTTCTATTGCAGGTTTACAAGGACAGATTCTATTATCAGCTGCTTTTCTTTCTTCTTTTGTTTCACCAATAACCATAAAACAAGGACAAAATCTCTTATTGTATATCATTTTATTTCTAGCAAGACCCATTGTAACACCTTCGTTTACATCCTCAATTGGATTGTAAACCCAACCATTACTAGAACACATTTTATCTGTAAATTCTTTAGTTTTTGCCATCTCTTCTTTGAATTCTGCAGATTCCATATCTATTTTTATCATCATACTTACTTACCTAATTAATAATTTTTATAATAATAGAGAAAGTTTGTTAATATACACTTAATTTGTCTATTTAATTAATAGATAAAGGGGAACTATATTATAATATTTTATGAATATACTAGAACAAATCTATGAAATAAATTTTAATAAAGTCAATTTTTTAGAGAGAAAAATTTCGATTTTTAATCCAAATACTATCTTAGTAGGAAGTCCAAAAAGTGGTAAAACACATCTTATATACGATTATTTATCACAATTTGACAGTGAACAATATCTTTATATAGATTTTGATGATTATAAAAATGATTTTAAAGAGATAAAAGAAAATATAGATTTATTTATAAAAAAAAATAATATTAAAGTATTAGTTCTTGAAAACTATAAATTTAACCTACTTTTACCAAAAGTTACAAGTACAATCATAACAACACAAAAGAAAAACTTATTAAATGGTTTTGAGAAATTATTTGTTAAGCCACTTGATTTTGAAGAGTTTTTACTTTTTGATACAAAACATCAAAGTACATTAAATAGTTTTAATAATTTTTTAAAGTTTGGAAATAGTCCTGAAGTTTTAGAATATAGTGAGCAAAAAAAACACCAAAGAAATTTTGAAATTTTAAAATTATATTGTGATGATAAAACTCAACTGGAGATATTACTCATTATCATAAAATTTTCTTCAGAAAAAAAGTCTTTGTTGCAACTCTTTAGTGCATTAAAAAAAGAGATAAAAATATCAAAAGATAAGTTTTATAAAACTTGTGAAGAGTTTGAACAAAATAGATTGATATATTTCTGTCCTAAGTACGAACAGCCAAAAGCAGTTAAAAAAGTATTTATTTTTAATCATGGACTTATGGATATAGTTTCTTATAAAAAGAATTTTAATAATCTTTTTAAAAATATGGTTTTTTTAGAATTAGAGAAAAGATATATAGAACTATTTTATCTTGACAATATAGATTTTTATATCCCTACAGAAAATCATATAGTTCTAGCAATCCCTTTTTTCAATGATTTTATAGCTTCAACTATAGTATCAAAAATTATTCCAATGGTAGAACAATATGATATAAAATATATTTCAATAGTAACAATTAGTAATGAAAAAACAATTTTTATAGGTGATATTGAAGCACAAATTCTACCATTTTATAATTGGGTATTGACATTATGAGAAAAAATTATCATCAAAACTTATGTGGAATAGATGAAGCTGGACGTGGACCTTTTGCTGGTCCTTTAGTTGTAGCTGGAGTTGTGCTGACTAAAGATATAGAAGAGCTCGATGACTCTAAAAAACTAAGTGAAAAAAAAAGAGAAAAACTTTTTGATGTAGTGAAAGAAAATAGTATCCATCATATTGTTTTTAGTAGTGCAAAAAAAATAGATGAAGTTGGATTAAGTATCTGTTTACAAGAGTCTATAAAAGAGATTATGAAAAATATTCAAGCTCAACAATATTTAATGGATGGAAATACCGCTTTTGGTATTGCTAATCTTCAATACCTTATAAAAGCAGATGCAAAAATAAAAGAGGTCAGTGCTGCTTCTATTTTAGCAAAAGTAAGTAGAGATAGATTTATGTGTGACATAGCATCAAAGTATCCAAATTATACTTTTGAGAAACACAAAGGGTATGGTACTAAAGCTCATATTGAAGCTATAGTAACTCATGGATATTGTGATATTCATAGAAGAAGTTTTAAGATAAAGAAACTTGAAAATATCACAATAAAAGAGCCTACTTTATTTTAAACTTTTCAAGGCTTTTTTTAGTGTATTTGTGATTTTGTACAGTTCCTCATTTGTAATATTGTAAGAAACTATACTATAGACTAGTTTTCCAAATGGTCGTATCCAAACACCATGTTTTACACAAAACTCTTGTACAGTAAGAGCGTGTTTATCACTCTTAAGTTCCACAACTCCAATAGCACCTATATTTCTTACTTCTTGTACGATTTCTAGATTATTTAAAGATTGCAGTTCTTGAGTAAAGATATTTTCTATATTTTGTACTTTTTGTTCCCATGATGAGTTTAATAATAAATCAATACTAGCATTAGCAACACTACAAGCCAAGGGATTTCCCATAAAAGTAGGACCATGCATAATAACACCAATATCACTAGATGAAATTGTATCACTGATATTTCTTGTTGTCATCATCGCTGCAAGTGTCATAATACCACCTGTGAGACCTTTTCCTACCGTCATAATATCTGGAGTTATATCTGCATGGTCGCAAGCCCACATCTTTCCAGTATGTCCAAAACCTGTAGCTATCTCATCAGCTATAAGAGGGATATCATATTTTGTACAAAGTTTTCTTGCAATTTTGAGATACTCTGGGCTATGTATTTTCATACCACCTGCACCTTGAACTATTGGTTCAACTATTACACCTGCTATTTCATCTTTATATTGTTCAATAGTATTACCTATCTTATCAATATTACAAAAAATGTTTGAAGGCATGTACTCTCCATATAATGAGTGCATGGAAGTTTGCGGGTCACATACTCCCATACAGCCAAGAGTATCACCATGATAAGCATTGTTTAGGGCTATAAATTTTGATACATTTTGCCCTTTTGCTTTCTTATAAAGTATTGCTGTTTTTAGCGCTACCTCTACAGATACACTACCACTATCTGCTAAAAATACACTAGGAAGTCCGCTTAAGTCTGCTAACTTTTTACATAATTCAACAGCAGGTTTATGTGTCAGTCCACCAAACATAATATGTGGCATAGTGTTTGCTTGAGTTTTTAGTGCTTTAATCAAAGTAGGGTGGTTATACCCATGAATTGCACTCCACCATGAACTCATAGCATCTGTAAGCTCTGTCCCATCTTCTAAGACTATGGTTTGTGCATAAGTTGTTTTTACTGGAAGAATAGTTGTTTTTGACGGAAGTGAGTTATATGGGTGCCAAGTGTGTTGTTTGTCTAGTTCTAGGACATTCATAATTGATTATTTTTTAATGGTAACTCTATAAAAAATTTAGCACCACTATTGGTGTTTTTTACATAAAGTTTTCCACCAAAACTTTCTTTAATAATTTTATAACTCATATAGAGTCCAAGTCCAGTACCTTTTGATGAATCTTTTGTTGTAAAATATTCATCGAATATTTTATCTTCTATATCGCTAGGAATTCCACCTGCGTTATCTTCTATAGTTAGAATAGCTTTATTATTTTCAATAAGTAAGTTTATCTCTATCCGTGGATTTTTGATATTTTTCTCTTTTAAAGCATCTTTTGCATTATTTATAATATTAATAACAACTTGATCTAGTTCCCCTACAAACATTGTAATTGGCGTTTGTTTGGTAAAGTCAATATTGTTAATAAGTTCTATGTAGTTATTTTTTAGTGATGAGCCAATAATAGTAAGTGAATTTTGGATTCTTTGTTCTAAAATAAGTTCTTTTTCCTCTTTTTTTTCTTTGAGAAAGTTTTGAAAGGTATCAATTGTTCTTGAAAGATAATCAACATTTTTTGTGATTGTTTCATTGAGTTCTTTAAAATTATCATCGCTTAAAGTATCAAAATCTTTTTGGAGTTGCATACCACTAGCAGCAACAGATATAGTACTTAAAGGTTGCCTCCATTGATGAGCAATATTTCCTATCATCTCTCCCATTTGTACCAGTTTTTGTTGTTCAAAAAGTAATTTCTCTTGCAGTTCATTTTGTTTTTGAAGAGTATTGTTGAGATTTGCAATATCTGTAATATCATATAAAAAAAGTTTAATAATATTATTTTCTAAAAGAGTTCCATAATGCCCTTTGAGATTAAAATATTTATTTTCTATTTGTATTATTTGAAATACAAAATTATTTTCTAATAAAGTATTTAATATAAGATTCCATAATTTTTTTGGAATAATTTTTGTGATATTATCATCAATATTGATATTGAAATTCTCTTTTGTTATAGAATTTGTCCAATAGATTACTTGCTCATCATCTAAATCAATTAATTCTATAATTGATTCTGAAAGTGTATTAAAAGTATCTCTAGTATCAAAAAGTTTTGACTCTAAAAATTGTGTATAGTTCCCTTTGAGATTATTTGCTAAATCTTTAGAATTTATTATGTGGTAGACCTCACACTCTTTTGTTTTGACGACTATTCTTCTTATGTTGCTAGTTTTCATCAATTCTATCATTTGACCTATGTTTTTAGATACTTTAATGGTAATAATTGGAGAGTGCATAAATTTTGATATAGGTTCTTTTTGTTCTATATGTCTTTGTGCAAGAGAAACAATATCACTCTCAGATATAATACCAATAGCTTTGCCATCTCTTGCAATTAACAGCGAAGTGACACGGCAATTGCTCATTTTATTCAAAGCGTACTGAAGNGTTTTATTTTCATCAATAGTTATTGCAAGATTACTTGAGTTACAAAGATGTTCTATATTTGCATGAGTAGAGTGTAGTTCTTTTTCAAAATGGTACACTATCTCCTCTTGTTCTACACAGCCTACATATTCATTTTTTGAATTTATAACAATAATTTTTCTTATATTGTTATCTACCATGATAGTTAAAGCATATTGTATAAACCTTGTGCTGTGGAGAGTGATTAAATCTTTTTTCCCATAATCAATAGCTAAATTAGTAAAATCAATATTATTTTTAAAAAGTTCAACAATATCTTTTTCGGTTATTAAAGCTATAGCCTTTTTATTTTTAATTATTACTACTTTATGCAGTTTATTTTTAGACATTAAGTCAACCGCGTCTTGAATTGTAGCATCTATGGTTATAGTATCTTTTATTGGTTTAATAAAGTTTTTTAAAAACATAAATTAATTCTATCTTGTATTAGTTATAAATATACTTAAAATTACTGAAATGTTTTCTCTTGTATTTATTTAGAAAAAGTGCTATAATTCCACTACTTAACACTTGGGGTCGACATGGTATCGATTAGAGCAGTTAGTATTGGTTGCATGTGGGTTTGAACATATCCTTAAGCTGTTCATTTTTTTTAGACGCAAATAATACAAATTATTCTCCTGCTGTGGCGCACGCTGCATAGATAAAAGACTCCCCTTAATTGGGTAGAGACTTTGGAGGTTTCCACTACAAGATGCTAACTATTGTAGAACATTGGAGATTCAACCCCTAGCTAGCTTATCAATTTGGAACTGATTTGAACAAATTGAGACATTCAAAATCTTAGCTATAAATCAGCCTTGCGGATTGAGTTGGGTTATAGTGAAATTGGTCAATCCTTTCTAAACATGTAGACGCTAATATGAGTTGTTTTAAGACTCCGGTTCAATCCCGGACGACTCCACCAAATAAATAATTCAATTAAAAAAAATCTCAGAATAATAGAGTATAATTTACTGATATACAATAAAGGTACAGCAATGGAAAGTTATAGATTTATAATCATAGGTCATGTTCAAGGTGTTTATTATAGAAAAAATGTACAAGAAAATGCTCATAAAGAAAGATTTAGCGGTTATGTAAAAAACTTATCAGATGGAAGTGTAGAAGCTTGCGTTACATGTGATGAAACACATTTAGATACATTTTTGGATATACTTCAAAAAGGTTCGCCATCAAGTATTGTACATGAGGTTAAAAAATTTCATTGTGATGAGAATTTTAGTAAAAATTTTGAAATAAGATATTAAAAATTAATAAGATATAATACAAAAAACAAAGGATATTAAATGTTAAAATTATTGTTAAGTGTTGCGACTGTTTCTACACTATTCATAGGTTGTACTAGTGATACTAAAGAGGAAGTGAAAGAGACAACAAATAAAACTATTGATAATGTAGCAAAAGTAACCCAAGATGTTACAGATAGTGCGACAAAAGTAGTTCAAAAAGCGACTGAAAAAACAAAAGAAGTAGTAGGTAAAGTAACTCAAAGTACTACACCAGTTGTTGAAGAAGTTACTACAAAAGTTAAAGATGTAGCTAAAGAAGTTACAACAAGTGTTGTAAAAGTAAAAGAAGATATACAAGAAAAAATCCATACTGCAACTGCTCCTACAATAGATGGGAAAGTGCTATATAAAGCATGTGGAGCTTGTCATGGTCAAAATGCTGAAAAGAAAGCTTTAAATGCTTCAAAAGTAATTCAAGGTTGGTCGAAAGAGAAAGTTGAAGAGGCTCTTAAAGGTTACAAAGCTGGAACATATGGTGGAGCTATGAAAGGTGTAATGCTTGGACAAGTAAATAGTTTAGATGATGATAAAATAGAAGCATTAGCAACATATATCTCAACATTATAATATGAGCAATAAAACAACAATTAGTTTTATAAAACTAGGGGCTTTAATGATGGCTCTTAGTGTAGTTTTTGGAGCATTTGGAGCTCATGCCTTAAAAGAGGTGTTAGATGAACATATGACAAAAGTGTATCATACTGCTGTAGAATATCAATTTTACCACTCATTAGGTATGTTTGTAGTAGCTTTTGTAGCATATATAAATGACGATAAAAAAGTAAAAATAGCTGGATATATTATGATAATAAGCACAGCTGTTTTTTGTGGTAGTTTATATGCTATGACAATAACAGAACTTAAATGGTTAGGAGCAATTACACCAATAGGTGGGACTGGTTTTATTATCTCATGGATTTTGTTATTTGTTAGTCTAAATAGTAAATTCAAATAAGTGTTTTAGGATATAAGTTTCTTATGAAAAAAATACATGAAGAACTTAGTAAATATCTTATAATTGTTAAAAAAGAGAGTCGTTATACAAGAGCTATGGTTATCACTTTTAAAAGATTATTGCATAAACAACTAGGTGGAAAATCACACCCTACAGAAGAGGAAGTAAAAGAAGCTATCTTACAACTAAAAGATGTAGGTAAGATAACTGCACTTTTGCCACTTATTGCACTTTCTGGTTCTATTTTAACGATTCCAGTACTTGTAAAAATTGGAAAATATTACAATATAGATATTCTTCCTAAGATGAAAAAATAATTATTGTTTCAAACCTTTTCTCATTGATTTAATTACTTCATCATTAGCTTTTATATTTGTAAATAACTCAAAAGCAATAACACCCTGATAGAGTAGCATATCTTTTCTATCTCTATATTACGTATAATTACATATTAATACAAAAGCCAACATTTAAAGGCTTTATATAAGCTTTTTTAAGTTAGAATTTTACAAATAGTTACATATAAAAACATATTTCTACATTATACAGCTAGATATAAACTAGAAATAAAATTTGAAATAGCTAGAAAAATAAAGAGTATTTAAATTGGCTAGAAAAAAATCTAACAGATACATTGGAGTTTATTCTCAAGAACTTCAAAATGGTGATAAGTCGTATTATATCACATATAAAGAAAATAAAAAAGATGTATGGAAGAAAATAGGTAAACATAGTGAAGGTATTCGAGAAGTTTTCTGTCATCAAAAGAGAAATGAAATTATTTCAAAAATAAGGCTAGGGGAAGATTTACCTCATGTTGCTGCAAAGAAAGTATCACAAACATTTTTAGATATCGCAAAACAATTTTATGATTATAAATCAATGCATAATAAACAAAATAAAAAAACTAGATCTAGAGTAGAAAAAAGGATTAAAGTTCATTCTATTGGCTCAAGAACTATAAAAGAAGTTTCAAAAGCTGATATTGAAGATTTACAGCTTAAATTACAAAAGGATTTAATGCCAGCAACAAGTAATTTTATTATTGATCAAATTGGTTCTATTTTCAATTGGGCTATTGAAAATGAAATTGTAGATAAGAATCCATGTCAAGCAGTTAAGAAACTAAAAGTTGATAATGCTAGGTTAAGATATCTTGAGCTTGATGAAATTAAGAAATTAAGAGAAACTCTTGAGAATGATAAATCATTATATTATTTTGTAATGATTGGTTTATCTACAGGAGGAAGATTACAAACTATTTGCAATATAAAACCAAATGATTTAAAAGATAATGGTTCAATAAGACTTTTTGATTTTAAGAACAATAGTGAATATTATGGTTTCATAAATAAAGAATTAAAAAATGAGCTAGATAAATTTATCATTGATTTGAATAAAGGCAAAGATGATTTTATCTTTAAAAATACAGGTAAGCAAAGTTACTCAAACCAATACTATTATCGTAAGCTACAACCGATTTTTGATATTCTCTTTAACCCTGAGGGAACAGAACCTTTAGATAAAGTTACTATACATACTTTAAGACATACTTTTGCAAGTCAATTAGCAATAAATGAAACACCGATATTAACTATCAAAAAGCTTATGAATCATAAGGATATAAATGCAACTATGAG
>JGI24023J19991_10001495_pt1 | contig 17717 bp, 19 predicted proteins | sample Cruoilmetagenom1_FD_19991 | JGI IMG/M metagenome (IMG submission 19991) | reverse complement strand
CGGTCGGATGGACGCGAATCTCGCAGGAATCGAACATGCCGATACCCAGGATGTCGCAGTTGCGCGACGGGCCGGCGCCGACGATTTCGGTAAAGGTGGCGAAGCCGATCCCCATCAGTTCGCCGCGCTTGCGCTTTTCCGCCTGCTCCTGAAGCAGGGACTGATAATCGACTGCCTTGAGGACCTTGCTGAGTGCCGTGTGGTAGTCGCCGCTGTCGTAGTCCCAACCTAGGCAAGAGGTGTAGGGGAACTGCTCCGGCTTGACGAAGTTGCGTAAGCGAATCTCCGCCTTGTCGAGGTCGACCTTCTGGGCCAGCACGTCAATCATGCGCTCGATGAGGTAGGAGGCCTCGGTCACCCGGAACGAGCAGCGATAGGCCACGCCGCCTGGCGCCTTGTTGGTATAAACCCCATCCACCGAAACATACGCCGCCGGAATATCATAGCTGCCGGTGACGATATTGAAGAAACCGGCCGGCCACTTGGTCGGCTGGGCGTGCGAGTTGAAAGCGCCGTGGTCCGCCAGCACATTGACGCGTAGACCCGAAATGCGCCCATCCTTGTCCGCCGCCAGCTCGCCGGTCATGTGATAGTCACGGGCGAAGGAGGTGGTCGAAAGATTGTCGATGCGGCTCTCGACCCACTTCACGGGACGTCCGAGCACGATCGAAGCGACGACGGAACAGACATAGCCCGGATAGGCGCCGACTTTGTTACCGAAACCGCCGCCGATATCCGGAGCGATGACGCGGATTTTATGCTCCGGCAGGCCGGAGATGAGAGAGACGACGGTGCGGATCACGTGCGGTGCCTGGAACGTGCCGTAGAGCGTCAATTCGCCTTTGATCTTGTCCATGGAAGCGACACAGCCGCACGGCTCCAGCGGGCACGGATGTACGCGATGATAGAAGATATCTTCCTTGACCGTCACGGCGGCACTTGAAAAAGCCGTATCGGTGGCGCCCTTGTCGCCCACGTCCCAGGTGAAAATATGGTTTGGATGCCGTCGCGGTCCTTGGCCTACGTTGTCCTTGGCCGCGACATCCTCACGCAGGATTGGCGCACCATCCGCCAAAGCCTGCTTGGGATCGACCAACGCCGGCAAGTCCTCGTAATCGACTTCAACCGCCTGAACGCCATCCGAAACGGCATAGCGGTCCTCGCCGATGACAAAAGCCACCTCTTGGTTCTGAAAGTGCACTTTCTCGTCAGCCAAAACCGCCTGGCTATCACCAGCCAGGGTCGGCATCCAATGCAGATTGAGCGGTTTCAAGTCGTCTGCGGTCAGCACCGCAAGCACGCCGGGCACGGCCTTGGCTTTTTCCGTGTCAATCGACTTGATCCGGGCGTGGGCATGCGGGCTGCGTACAAAATCGCCGAACACCTGACCGGGCAGTTTGACGTCGTCGACGTAGTTGCCCTTGCCTTGGATGAAGCGGACGTCTTCCTTGCGTCGCCGAGCGCAGCCGATACCACCGAGCGTCGCCTCGCGCTGCTCCAAGGTCATTTCCGTTGCGTCGCTCATTATTCCGCGGCCTCCCGTTGCCCGTTCATTTTGTCGGCGGCATAGCGCACCGCTTTGACGATGTTCTGATAGCCTGTGCAGCGACAAAGGTTGCCCGAGAGCCCCATGCGAATCTCATCGTCACTAGGGTTCGAATTCTCCTGCAGCAGGCGGTGGGCGCGCATGATCATGCCCGGCGTGCAGTATCCGCACTGCAGGCCGTGCTCTTGCATGAAACCCTCTTGCAGGGCCGAGAGCGTACCGTCGGCATTCGCCATGCCCTCGACCGTGGTGATGTTGGCGCCCTCGGCCTGCACGGCGAAGACCGTGCAACTTTTTACCGACCTGCCATCGAGATCGACGGTACAGGCGCCGCAGTGCGAGGTTTCGCAGCCGACGTGTGGGCCGGTTAGGCCGAGGTTCTCACGCAGGAAATGAATTAGCAGCACACGTGGCTCTACAGCGGCCTCGACCGCCTGCCCGTTGACCGTCATTTTTACGGCAATTTTGCTCATTTTTCTCAAGCCTCCCAATCAGCGCTTGGCGCGGGCCAGAGCCCGCTTGATCGCTCGTCCAACCATGACCCCGGCTGCATGAGATTTGTATTCCTGCGGGCCGCGCATATCGGCTGCCGGTTTGGCCGCCGCCTTGGCTGCCGCGGACGCCTTGGCGATCGCTGCTTCGTCTACGGCGGTGCCGACCAGGGCCTGGCCCGCGGCCTCGGCATAGATCGGGGTATCGCCTACGTTGGTCAGCGCGACAGCAGCGCTCTTGCAAGTGCCGCCATCCATGGTCAGAACCACAGCTGCCGCCGCGATGGCATAGTCGCCAACCTTGCGTTTCAGCTTTTCGTAGGCATAGCCATGGCCGAAGGCTGGCGTTGGGATGCTGATCGAAGTCAGAATCTCATCGTCTTTGCGGGCGGTAAAGTACGCCGCTTCATAAAATTCCCGCGCCGCGACCTGCCGTTTACCGCCAGGCCCTTTCAGGACAAAGCTCGCGTCCAGACACTGCATCACCGCCGGCATGTCGTTACCAGGATCGCCGTTGGCGACATTGCCGCCCACGGTGCCGCAATAGCGCACCTGCGGATCGGCGATGGTCAGCGCCACCTCGCGCAAAATCGGGCAAGCCTCAGCCAACAAGTCGGAGGCAATGAGATCGTGCTGAGTGGTCATAGCGCCAATTTCGATCGCTGAGCCAGCCGCCTTGATATTCTTGAGGTCAGCGACACTACCCAAGTCGATCAAATGCGTCGGCACGGCAAGGCGCAACTTCATCATCGGGATCAAGCTATGGCCACCAGCGACCACCCGCCCCTCATCGCCATGTTTTGTCAGTAGGGCCACGACTTCGTCGACCGAGCCCGGCCGGTGATATTCGAATGCTCCCGGAATCACGATATCCTCCCATAAAGCCTGCTATCGCTAGACACGTACGATGCCGCGACAGTTTGTCATTCTTGGGCCAGCGGCTGATGCGCGCCTAGCCTAGTATCGAGGATATCCTGGTGGTTGCGGCATGCCAGCGGAACCGCGCCAACGGCCCTGGATGTGCACGAATGGCAGCCAGCGCGCACGAACGGCGCGACTGAGGCTACAGGCCGAGCGCGGTCCGAAGCTTGGAGACGTTGCGACGGCTGACCGGAACGCCCGCCGCCGCAGCCCCGTCTAGCCGAATAAGGGCTTGCTCGTTACGCCGTTCCAACGACTTGGCGTGGCTCAGATTGATGATGTGACTACGGTGCACCCGAAGGAAGGTAACCGGATCAAGCTTACCTTCCAGGTCGGAGAGCGAAAGCGAACAGAAATAGCTGTCCTTGTCGTCGTAGACGCGCGTGTAGTGGGCTTCGGCTTGAATGCTGACCACATCCGCCAGGTCCAGGAGCAAGGTCGCCTTGTTCCTCTGCACCGGTATTTTCACTAAATAGCTTGGAGCCGAAACAGGGCGCATAGGTGCCTGGTCGACAGGAACGGCGGCCTCCTGCGGCCGGTCCGGCAGGGCCACAAGGAGAGTAAAGCCGAAGATTAGGAACGCTGTGACGGCCACGACAATGGCTAGAAGATGTGGGCTCAGGGCCGGCGCCGCATAGTCGACAATGACCGTGGCCGGGGACAGCGACATCGCCGCCATGGCCGTATAGTGCATGCCTGAGATCGCCAATCCCATGACGACGGCGGCAGCAACGGTTTGCCGTGGACCCATCTGATTGAACGCCAACCAAAGGGCCAGAGCCGATGCACAAATGCCAATCAGAACCGACAGGGTGACGAGAACACTGCCGTAGTTCATGACGACATTCGCCCGCACGGCGCCCATCCCCACGTAATGCATGGTTGAGATACCCAGGCCCATGAGCAGCCCAGCGGCCGCCAATTTTCGGAAGTTCAGCACACCGTAGCTGGCAATAAACAGACCTAACCCAGTAACCAAGATGGCCACCAGAGCCGAAATCAGGGTCAATAGGACGTCATAAGTAATGAGCACCGGCATTTTGGCGGCCAGCATGCCGACGAAATGCATGGACCAAATTCCGCCGCCAATGGTGACCGCCGCCCCGGACAAGAGCGCCTTGCGGACGGGCCCGCTCTTCGGCACCAACCGCCGCGCCAACCGCAACCCCGTGTAGGAGCCGAGTATCGCTATCACTACAGATAGCGCCACCAGAAGCGGATCGTACGTGACCACCATTGTGCCGCCGTCCTCCCACAAGTCGCGGACCGCTGGGCCGTGGGGATGATAGCACTATAGGCGCATGAATAGGCAATGCCCCTGGCTAGGGCGGATCCCGGGCGAGCCAACCTATCCCATGGTGCGTGGCAGCCACAGCACAATGTCGGGAAAGGCAAGCAACACACCGACGGTAGCGACATCGGCAACGAAGAACGGTCCTATTCCCTTAAAGACGTCCGACAGAGGAATGTCCGGCCTGACTCCGTTCACCACATAGAAGTTTAAGCCAATGGGCGGTGTGATTAGGCGAATCTCCGCCATCTCGACGACGATAATGCCGAACCAGATCGGATCGCAACCGAGTGCCATGACCGCCGGAAACACAACAGGTAGTGTCAGGATCAACATACCGATCGCGTCCATGAACATGCCCAGAACGGCATAGGCCAGCAGAATACAAATCATGATTGCCATCGGTGGCATGTCGAGATTCGCCACCCAGCCTGCAAATGCCTCGGGCAGTCCCGCAAAGGCATTGTCACATTAACTTTCTGATGCTCACCGATATCTGCGGTAGCCTGTCGGGATGGGTAACATCTGCTTTAGACGCCACCGCTTTCCACCTGAAGTCATTCGTCACGCCGTTTGGCTCTATGCCCGCTTCACTTTGAGTTATCGAGATGTGGAGGATCTATTAGCGGAGCGGGGCCTGGATGTTTCCTACGAGAGCGTACGGCGCTGGTTCCTCAAATTTGGCACCCCAATCGCAAAAAACTTACGCCGCAAGCAGCCTACACCGAGCGATTACTGGCATCTCGATGAAATGGTCATTGTTATCCAAGGGCGACGTCATTGGTTATGGCGAGCCGTCGACAATGAAGGTGAGGTCCTGGATTTCCTCGTGCAATCAAAGCGGAACGCCAAGGCCGCATTGAAGCTGATGCGGAAACTGTTGAAGAAACAAGGGTGGGCGCCAATGCGGATCACCACCGATAAGCTCAGATCCTATCATGTCGCCTTTCGAACCCTCGGCCTGACGGCTGAGCACATCGATAATAAGCGTGCGAACAATCGTGCGGAGAACTCGCATCAGCCAGTGCGACGGAGCGAGCGGAAACAGCAGCGATTCAAGTCAGCAGGCTCTGCACAACGCTTCCTGAATGTCCACTCTTCGGTCTACAACACCTTTTACGCCCAGCGTCATTTACTCAGCAGATCCGCATTCAAGCAATTTCGGATTGACGCGTTCAACTTCAGTCGCCTCCGATTAACGTGACAATGCCGTTGAAATACCGGAATGGATTGCGCATCCCAAGAACCTAAGGAACCTCGCCAGGAGGCTCAAGTCGATTCACTCTGACAAAGCCCCCGGGACGCTTGAAAGCCGCGCCCCGGGCTGCGGGCGTCTCTAGCCGCTGATGTTTACAAACTCGACCCGTCGGTTGGCCCCACCATAGGGGTTGTCGGGGTCATAAAGCTCGCGCTCCCCCTTGCCCTGAGCGAGCAGGCGCTTCGAATCGATGCCGTGGCTCTCGATCAGAAAGCTGCGTACGGCAATCGCGCGTCGGGTCGACAGTGCATCGTTATAGTTGGCTGCGCCGGACGCATCCGCGTGCCCCTCGATCTGAATGTAGGTGTTGGTCATAAGGTCGTTCTTGAAAACCTCGGCAACGCGATCGAGGATTTGCTTGGCCTCTGGCGTCAGGGCAGCCGAATCCAGAGCGAACTGCACTTTAAGCGCAATCGATAGCTCCTTTGGCGGATCTTGCTGGACGACCGCCGAGTCGGGCGAAGCGTTCTTGACATTCCGGCGAACGATGCTGCGCGTCAGCATGCCCTTGTGTTGGGCCGATCCGGCCAGGAAATCGCCGTCTTGTGCACACTCCTGCGGAACCACCTTGCTGATCGAGCGAAAGATCTCGCAATAGCCTGCATCTTTCGACAAATAGGTCGCGTCCTGAGCAATTGCATTCGGTAGTCCGGCGCCAATGGCGAGAACGGCACCCAAGACCGCCGCTCCAATAAATCGGGCATGATTGCTCATGTTCCCCTCCTCTCTGATGGGGTCGCCGCTACTGACGACCAGGGTCCTACTCCCTCTCCAGAGCTTAGGCGCCCGCTATTGAACGCGGCATTTCGCTCCTTAACAAGCCAGATTGTTGCCGAAGGAGTCGATCGAGACGCATGATGGCGCCTAGTCTGCTCAGCACGGTTGACGACGTCCCTGATGATGGCGGTTTGCTTGCGATTGCCAGCACGCACAAAGTTAGCTTTGGCATGCGCGATGGTAGCGGTGGTTGTGACTGCGTTGAGTTTCTTGAGCATCTGCCCATTTCTCCAGTCTTGGTGGAGCCGTTCGGACCAAGGAGTCCGGCCGTGCTTAGACTTAAACACGTCGGTTGCGACAAAGAGGGGTGAGCAAAAAAAATTCTGGCGAGATTCCAGGAGTCGCAACAGCTGGTGGCCAGAAACATGGTTCGATGTTCCCCCGCACAGGGGCGGCGACTCCCGAAACGCCGTCCGGAACGAGCGTGTTCGACGGAGAGCCCGGTAGTCGGTAACGCCGACCGCTTATTTGGCTTTGGTGGTGATAATGCTATAGCCGCTGAGAAGCTGGTCGCCGTAACCTTGCCCTGCCAAGCCTTCCAAGGCCAAAATCAGATCCTTGAAATAACCCTCTGCGGGTTCAAGTTCGGCGCGCGGCGCGTCGAACAGAGGGATTGGTGAGGCGATGATAACCAGCATTTCGGTTCCGTAGGGAGCGGTTAGGGCGTACTGAACATCCTTGGCCCCCAACAAAAGGTCTTGTCCCGGGGCGACCGCGTTTTGCGGCAGCTCTTCGAACGGCAGCATGTGCAGAACCTTGCCGTCGTTCTGGATGAAATCGATGTATAGATAACCCTCGAATTGACCCGAGCTTCTAGCCTCAACAACCAGGTTTTCGCCGTCGACGTAAACCGGGCCATGGTTGAACGGCCGGACCACGGGAGCACGCGCATTATCCGCGTCAATGACAGTTCTGGTCGCGAGGATCTCCAAGGCTTCGCATACCGGCCAGCCGTAAACCTGAACATCCTGAGTAGCCATCCCAAGTTGCTCGAACCCAGAAAGATTGGAGCGAAGACGTTCAAGGTCATCGGCACTGGATACATAGCCAGAGACCTTGATCCCTTGTGTGCGTGACAGGGTCATCGACAAGTCCGCACACCTAAAGTCGTTCAGCACAGAGCCGATTCGCAGAAGATCGCTTTCCTGCGCTGTCGTGGTTTGTGAGCCAGCTGGCTGTTGTAGGTCTGGCGTGCGCAGCCTAATCGAGCGCGTGGCAGACAGGCCCCGCGTCAACTGCTGGTTCTCGTGCAAGACCTCCTGGTAGTCCGGTGCGACACCAAGGTCGACATAGGGCGAAAGCCCCTGGCCTGCAATAACACCGACCATCAAGCTAGCAGCTATCGAAAGACCAGCCAGCGGCGAACGGAAGAAGGACCGGCCATTCGAGGTCCGTTTGCGCGGCGCAAATGTGACCACGTTGTCACTCGGATCTTCGTTGGCCAACTCCGCAGGCTCACCGGTATCGGTTGGATTCCGGGATTGGCCGTTCTCGGAGCCGCTGGAGCCACCCTCCTCGCCACTTTGAATGCTGCGCGAGAAAGCCAAGATCGCATCGTCGGATTCGTCCCATTCAACCGGTTCTGCGGTCTCTTCGTAGAGGCGCAGGACCACACGATCCGCCTCGGTCAGCTCCGGGTCCTCCAGATATACCTTCTTTTCCCGATCCATCTTTCTCGTCCTATCGCCCTAAGCCCACATCAAAAACCGAAGATCGAGGCTCATTCTGCTGAGCCGCCGAAGACGCGCCGCTTCAGATGCTCTCTTGCGTAGCGCAAACGAGTCTTGACGGTCTCTCGATTGGTACCCATGGCGTTAGCGATTTCCTCGTAGCTCATGTTGCCTTCCACCTGCATAAGTAGTGTCGCTTTCTGTTCCTTCGACAGGCCTTCAACGGCTTCCAAAACCGCCGTCAGACGTTCCCTATCGGCGTAGATGCTTTCCGGATTGTCGACGTGATAGTGATGATGCTCAACCGTCTCGTCGTCACCCTCCAAAGCGTCATTTAGTTCAACCGTTTTGACATTGCCATTCTTCCGGTACCAATCGATCAGTTGGTTCTTGGCCAGGCGGTACAAGTAGGTCGTGAATTTCGCCTCTGCCGTGTACTGCTTGTTCTGGCAGGCCCTTATTAGTTTGAACCACACATCCTGTGCCAATTCCTGACCCAGCGCGTTTGAGCCGCACTGCCGCTCGAAAAATCGCCTGAGACCCGCCCTCCTGCGTCCGTAAACGATCTCGAAGGCCTTCTCGTCACCCGCCAAATATCTCCTCATGAGATCTTCATCGGACTCGGAGAGATTGGGTTCACTCGTAACCATTACACGTAGCCCACCGTAAAAAGGGGTGACAAAAAGTCCCCTTTTTTTCATTTCTTGAATGTTTCTCGAATTCTGCTGTGAAATCAACGAGAAACCTGCCTCACTGAGCCAATGAAGCCATTCCGTGGGTCAACTCAGGGGTTGTAATACAAGGTCGGACAGCTATCCGACCGCAGTTCGCTCGGATCTGCAAGCCTCGCCCGCGTCAAGGTCGATCAGTTCTCAACCTCCAAATCTCCGGCTTTCACGCCAATTCGATCAAGGCCGTTTTCGGCTGTCGTGTTGCGCGGATCGAACGACAGCACCCTTTTCCAACTTGCCTCGGCTTCCTCCGGGTCACCGCGATCCAGAGCCGCACTTCCCCACTCATTAAGGCGTTGCGCGATCAAAGGTGAAATCTCGGCAAGCTTTGCTTGCACCATCCCGCCATCCGGGGCGATCGATCGTGCGCGCACCAACGCTTCATAGGCCTGATCCAATTCGTCGGATGCCAAATGCCTGCTCGCCGCGGCCAACGCTTGAACTGCCGCGGCGGAGTTTTCGACCTCCTTATCGAGCGTGGCGAGATCTGGATTGTCCAGATCGAGGGCCATTGCCAAACCTAGAATGCGGCGCGCCTTTGTGAACCTGCCTGCTTCGCTGAGCTTGCGGGCATAGCCGCCATAGGCTGCGGCCAGGGATACGGCGTTCTCATTGTCCTCCGGGTGCTCAGCCATGCGCGCCAAGAGCGGGACGACTTCGACCGTGTAGAAATCGTCAGCCTTGGTTGAGGGGAGGTTGACAGCACTGTTACCCACCCCCGCCGATATTTTGGCGTCCGACAGCGGCCCTGGAACTGCTGTATGTTGGGCTTCGACTTTGGTGGCGGCAGCTGAAGTCTGCGGCTCTGGCGTGGCAACCGTTCCAATTTCAGCCGGGACAGCGTCACGTGGATAGGTGTCGACGAAGCGGAAGAAAACGGTCGGCGTCTGACCAGCCGCCGTGGCCCGGGCGAGCCTTGAAACTATCGCGTCAAGATAGCCATGTCCGTCTTCAAACTCCTGTCGAGGTTCGTCGAACAATTGGCCCGGGGTCGCGATGACGACGAGAAGCTCGCGACCAAATGGCGGCAAGACATCATAGGTCACCCCGGAATTCGGTGTTCCGATCGCCAGGGTCGCCCCCTTTCGAATGAAATTTTCCTCAAGGGCAGGGCTTGGTAGGATGTGAACGACGTTGCCGTCGAGTTGGAAATAGTCGATGTAGACATAAGAGGCGCGCTCACGCGTTTCGATCTCAAACGCGAAGAGGTCGCCCTCGAAATAGCGACCATTTGGATTATTGAGCGTGACCTGCATAATCTGTGAGGTTCCTTGCTGATGGGGCCCCAGGATCCCATCCAAGCGGTCGAAAATGTGGGCTGGAATCTGCCGCCTCTCTGCCGCTTCAGCTTGGCAGACCAGGCCGGCCGCGATGAAGCTAGCGGCGGCTACAGATTGCAGGAATTGCCGGAAGTCAGCGCTTGAGGTTGGCATCAACCGTGCGAGCAGCCGCTTGTGAAGTGGCGGCGATGAGTGCGGCGTTTCCAATCGACGGTTCACTCCCTGTGCCCGGAGCGGTCCCGAGGACGCAGTGTGGCGATCACCGCGTTATCCCCAAGACGCCCGGAAGTTCAGCGCGACGGCTTAACTAGACATGTCGAATCGTCGTTGACCGGGATCACATAAACCTCGCGGTTGTTCGAATCCCGACCTCTGAAGCCGACGCTTTCTCGCTCGATCAGGTTTTGAAGACGAATACCAAATATGTCCTTTTCGTCGATAATCTTGATGCCGCTTTGCCAACACTGGACCCAAAGCGACGCGTCCTGTTTCGGCAACTCTTTCGTCGGAGTCTTCGCTTGGGTAACGAGGGCCGCATTGGATGGATTCTGACCACCAGTTGCCGCGATCTCACTATGACCGTGGGTCGCCGCGAAGCTGAGCGCGATTGCGATGGCGAGCCCAAATCCCAAGAGTCTCACAGAGTTAAATAGCATAAATCCATCTCCATTTCGCGTCCCGGGTTAGTTGCCGACTCGGATCGGCAGGCGTGTTTCGACCAGCCCAGTCGAATCGATCTGCTTAAAGGCCGAGACAAGCTCGTCAATTGAGCCGACCGGGAGCGGAGTGAGATCGTCCACCTTGAGATAATCCGGCAATCTCAACCCGACCTCCTTGTAGGAGGCGAGGCAGACGACTTCCTCCTCGGCTCCCGGACTTTCAAAGACGATATCGAAGGCCGAATTCTGTGAAGGAACCGCGAAGGATTTTCCAGCGACCGCGTAAGGATCGGGCTGGAAACGGTTCGGGAAAACCCGAGCGATGTCGCCATTGTGGTCGCGGTAATAACAGTAGACATAGGCGTCCTGCGACGCAGTGACCGCTAGTTGCAGCAGTTCTTGAACCTTGTAAGCCGGTGCAGTGCCCTTAGGCGTGACCAACTCGAGTCTTAGAGGCGTCGGGACCACGTCCTTGGCCGCAATCGGTTCTGCCTGAGCTGGCTGCTGCCCCAGAGCAAGATCGGCGTTGATGAGCGACTGGTACAGCTGAAAATCGTTCCGGCCGTTGGCAATCAGTCCGTGTTCCGCCTGATAGCGCGAACTTGCCGCTTTTGTCGATCCGTCATAGATACCGTTGACGGCGCCGTTGTAGTAACCTTTGCTGGCCAGCGCTCGCTGCGTAAACACCACTCGCTCCTCCTGCGACATGGACTCAAACCACGATCTGGCTTCGGCGACCATTTCTGGGTTTGTTTGCTCGATGCTAAGGCACCGCCAATAGGGAACCTCGGCAAGCTTACCTACAATCTCGATGATGCTAAGTTCGACCAGGGATCGGACCGCCGCATGCATGCCTTCGCTTTTGTTCATTGACAGGTTGAAGGAGACGCCGGCCTTACCAATCTTGGCGCCGACATCGCCGCCCAAGCCGCTTCGACTCACGGCAACCGAGTTATTGGCTGAAATCCCCGGCATGATCTGGCGTGTCGCCAGGTGACCCAGATTCAAATCGACCGAGACCACCGAGACCACCAAATCCTTGGAAACGCCCACATCCACACCGCCAATGGCAATGCCGGCACCGACCTGATTGGCGATCACGCCCGAGTCGAGTTGGGTGATGGCGCCCCGGATATAGTAACTGGGAACGAGAAACTTGTCAGAGAAGCCGACCAGGCCTTGCAGTTGCGCAACGTCTGTTTGAGTTTGGTCGAAATCGACAAAGACAAAGGCTCGGCTCTTTACCGACATGCGCGATATCGCCGAAATTAGCATGTCCTTGGTGCCCGCCTTGACCTCGCTTGTTGCGTCTGGGATGCCGGCGCTGGTGATCACCACGTTGCTTACGCCAAAGGACAAGAAAAGGTTGTCCATACATTGCAACGCCGGTGAAAAACTCGTGATATTCCGCACGGGCGTCGTGGCAGGCTGCGCCGTTGTGTAAGCGGTTTCCGGCTTCCAACCGGTGCAAGCGGAAACAAACAGCACGAATGCCGTGGCCGCCAGGCGTTTAGCAAATTCTAGTCTCATTCTCGCCCCCATTGTGCGCAAGCGCATGAATACCCCAACCCAAACTTTAGTTAGCAATTGCTGCCAACGTTGATGATGTCCTTTGCGACGATAATGATCTCGCGCGGCGGGCGTTTGGAATCGTCGACATTTCCAATCTTCAGGTCGCCACAGCTGTTGTTGATGCTGCTGTCGGACTGGTCCGTATCGGAGGTCCGATCTTTGAGGTTGCCGGCAATTACGGAGTTTACCTTTGCTTGCGACCCCGGATCGAGATGAGGCCGTTGGTTATACTCCTTGGCTGAAACACCAGCCTGCGACGCGAACACAAGGCTCATCGCCAAGACCATAGAGCTTGCAAAGGATTTCATTGCTTTACCCAATCTGTCATCGTGTTGTTGCTGCCGGTTAGGCTGTCGGTCCTTCGTCAATACCGCCGATCGTTTGCGCGGGCGCTGGATTGTTCGCTCACGGCATGATCCATCTAGTATCCGATCACCGTCAATGCCCCTATCTAGGAATCGGTGACCTGTTCCAAAGATCGCCTCGCTATGCTGGCATCCGTCCTGATAAACCATTGGCCTGCCCGTAAAATTCTGAGTTTCGAACCCTGATGAATGGCGCTTCAGCATGGCTTTCCATAGCCAATCGACACGCAAGAGCTGCCACCGAAACCGAGGAAGCCAGACACTTTGTTGACAACTTTTCTGACCACGATCGTCTGCTTGATGCTGCCGGGTGTATTCACCCCCTCCCGCAGCGAACCCACATATGTCTTGGCCTTACTGCCAACGCCGGTGGCCTGGTTAACGACCTCACCGACTACGGTGGTATTAGAGATCGAGCCCCCGACCTTGACGCTGTCGCCAATGGAACCGATGGACTGTGTGGCTTTGGAGAACGCTCCGGAAGCAACGTTGCTGGCTCGCCCAACGACAGTTACGTTTGTCAGATTGCCGCCGACTTCGACGCCGTCCGCGAGTGCGGAGCTGGCGACCACGAGGGCGACAAAGGTACTGGCGGTCAAAAGCCTGCTCTTTGCGGTCATTGGTTCAGTCCCATTGAGTTTTGCCGCGACCCAGTCGTTGAGTCTCTTTGTTACACACGGCCGGACCGCCAATAGGGGGTCAATGAATTCGAAAAAGAATTTGATCGTCGTGCGAACAAGGGATCGAGGCAGTTGGCCCACTGAGCTGCGCATGATTTCGAACAAGTCAAAATGAAAGCGGACCCGGGCGTGAGGCAACCGGGTCCGCTCTACGTTCGCAGTGTCTGTTTCGGCAATTTTGTCTTGCTTAAGGTTTCTTCCAAGGGCCACCAATGCTGGCGCGCTTCTCAAGCACCTGGATAGAGGTCGTTAGCACTTGTTGCCGATTGAGCCGATCTCCTGACACGCCTTGCTCAGGAAGCCCGTCGACACGTTGGTCGCAGCCCCGGTTACGACGCCGACGTTCAACAGATTGCCACCTACTTTGACGTCGCTGTCACCGCTGATTGAACCGATGTTTTGTTCGGCCCTGCTCAGGAAGCCCGACGACACGTTCGTGGCACCCCCGGTTACGACACCGACGTTTAACGCGTTGCCGCCCACCTCGATTTCGCCGGCAAAAGCGGAGCTGGTGGTCATCAGGGCAACAAAGGCAGCGGCAGTCAGGTATTTGATCTTGGCAGTCATGAACTCAATCTCCTTCGAATTATGGAAAGCTCCCGTGGCTTCCTCCTACCAAGCACGGGCTCACCACTCGAAAGGGGTTAAACCTCGTTCAATTTTTTTCCTCGACCTTTATATTTGGAATCAGGTGCAGTCCTGACTGCACTTTAGTGTCCTCCTTGGTGTCGGAACGCGGAAGCGGTGCGCCGTACCTTAACGGCGCAACAAGGCTCGTGCGTTTTCAACCCCTGATCGGAATCTCACCGTGAATAGCCCTGCGCACGAAATTCAGGCGCCTCGACAGTATGAGGCACCGTTTCGTGGTGGTTTGGCGCCGCGGGTGGGCTGTTGCGATCCACTACGATCGCGCCTAGGATACCCCAGCGACAAGCTGTGACATTTTTGTGTCTTACGGCTCGGGGAGCCAAGGATTCTGGGATCATGAGTGTCCGGGAACTGATGAAGCGGCTTTTCTTCACCCTGGTTTTCGCGGGTGCGCTTGCGATCAACTGCACCGTTGGCAGCGCGGCACAGGCGGCCGGCAGCGGCTCGGATCGGCGGGTGGCGCTCGTTGTCGGCAACGCCAACTACCCCTACCAACCGCTTAGGAACCCGGTCAACGACGCGCGGGCTATGAGCGCCACGCTACAGTCCGTAGGCTTCGAGGTAACGTTGGTGGAGAACGCCACGCGCGCGAATATGCAGCAGGCGATTCTCGATTTTGGCGAAACGCTCAAGGATGGTGGCGTTGGCCTGTTTTACTATGCTGGCCATGGTCTTCAGGTTAGGGGAAACAACTATTTGGTTCCCATCGACGAGAACATCCGTTCCGAGGCTTCGGTACGCTTTGAGGCTATTGTGCTCGATGCTGTCCTTGAAGAAATGTCTCAGCCGCGTCCCAACCGTACCAACATTGTCATTCTTGATGCCTGCCGGAACAATCCCTATGCGAGCCGCTACGGGGGGTCCGGCGCCGGTCTCGCCTTGGTCGATGCGCCCGTCGATTTTCTTGTCGGTTACGCGACGGCGCCGGGTGCAATCGCCATGGATGGCGACACGGATAACGGGCTTTATACGAGCGAAATCATAAAGGCTATGTCTCTACCCGACCTCAAGATCGAGGACATGTTCAAACGGGTGAGAGCCGAGGTCAGCCGCAAGACCCGACATGCGCAAGTACCTTGGGAGGCTTCTTCGTTGCTCCGCGATTTCAGCTTCAACCTTCCGAGTCCGCCGAGCGAGCCGCCGGTGGTCGTTGTGCAGAGCGAGCCGCCGGCCAGCACGGAGCCACGCGGCCTTAGGCGTGAAAGCGCGGAGGCGGAACTGGCCTTCTGGGATTCGATCAAGAGTTCCCAGAATGCAGCCGACTACGAAGCCTACCTTCAAACATTTCCCGAGGGCATTTTCGCGCCCTTGGCTCGAGCGCGGGCGGAACGTCATCGGCAGGGTGACAAGTCACCGCGAAAACCAAGCGGGCCTGACGTCGAGGAGATCGAGGCCTATTTCGTCGCGCTCACCAAATCCAGTCTGCGCGAGAAACCGACGGCAAGATCTAACTGGGTTGGCACGATTTCCGCTGGTGAGCGAGTGCTTGCCACCGGCAAGGTCCGGGGCGCCAATTGGTACCGGGTCGAGTCCAAAAACGGCGAGACCGGCTACATTTTCGGTGATCTCATCGCAAAGGCCCAAATAGCACGGATCCCGGAGGAAAGGGCGGCTCCCCATACGTCAAAGACGGTATCTGCGGGATTACCGAAGCCGCCGATATCCGAAAAGCTCAAGCCGTCGGTGCCGCAACCTCGCCAAGGGACGAAAACCGAGGATGCAAACGTGCCGAAGGCCAAGGAACTGCAGCCGGCACCCAAGACCTCGCCCAGTCCGCAGACACAAGCCGCCATGCCGGTAGCCCAAGAGCAGCAGCCACCACCCAAGATCCCACCGAACCCACAGACACAAACCGCCATGGTCGTGCCACCGGCTATGACAACAGCAAAGCCGGGCTTCAAGATCTTCCAGGATTGCCCCCTCTGCCCGAAGATGGTCGAGCTTCCGGCGAGCAGTTTCATGATGGGTCAGCGCGGCGGCGATCCGAGCGAGCAGCCCGTGCACCCGGTGACGATACGCCGGCCTTTCGCGCTCGGGATCTACGAAGTGACCTTTGGCGAATGGGCCGCCTGTGTTCGTGCCGGGGGGTGCGACCGCTCGCCAAAACTGAAAGCCGCGACTGATTCGGATCCGGTGCGTGGAATCAGTTGGATTGAGGCGCGGCAGTACGTCACGTGGCTGCGTAAGAAAACAAAGAGGTCGTATCGATTGCCCACCGAAGCCGAGTGGGAATATGCAGCGCGGGCCAACACTTCGACCTCCTATTGGTGGGGCGATCGAGTTGGAGTGGGTCATGCGAATTGCAAGGATTGCGGCGGTAACTGGGACAGCAAACTTCCGGCAAAAAGCGGATCCTACACTGCAAATCCCTTCGGTCTTTACGACTTGAATGGCGGTGTTTGGGAATGGGTCAGCGACTGCTGGAACAAGACCTATGATGGCGCACCGCGCGATGGGTCGTCTTGGGAAAGACCGAATTGCGGGCAACGCGTTCTGCGCGGCGGTTCGTGGCGCAACGACGCGATCTATCTAAAATCCTCGAGTCGCTTCTATTACGATAGCAATGTACCGTACTCAGCAAATGGACTACGTGTCGCACTGACGCTCAACTAAACCTCGGGTGGGGGCAACTCGAGTTGATGTCCTGACCCGGAACAGCAAAACTCGGAAACTGCACACAAAGTTGAAATCCGTCAGCCTTGCGGCGAACCTAGGATGTCCTTTAAACCGAGAAGCGAGAGCGTGGCCAGCCCGCAACGTTATTTGACAGTGATAGTTTTCTGCTTCGAATAGACCGGCGGATCGTGCGGTATGTGTTCGTGATCAGCGAAGAGCAGCTGGAGCGTATGTTCTCCCGGCGGCAATTCGATATAGGTTTCGGTCTGCCCAGCACCAAAATGCAAATGATTCCGGTCATTCGGAATCTCTTCGTCGAAGGGCGGCAAGGGGGCGTCGACGATCAAGTGATGGTGCCCGGTGTTGGGTTTCTTGATACCGGCCGGTGCCACGCCCATCTGGCGCAAACCAAACCAAACTTTGAACCGACGGCCCCGGATCACTTCGCCATCGTTCGGCCAACCGATGTAGAGATAGGCATTTCTTGGTGCTGGCGTGTCGCCCGCAACGCCCGGCCACGGCATGAGAAAGAGTGCAGCACAAGCTGCTGCGGTCAAGATCGTCATTCTATGCATGCGTCGTCCCCCTGTCGTCTGGCCATGTGAAATCGAACCTCCCACAATCCGGCTTACCGCTCGAGGTCTGCGCGGCATCCTCACGCTGTCCCTGCGCCGCCTCAAGGGACGGTGATTTCAATCTTCTTCGAATAAAGCGGAGGATTGTGCGGGACGTGGTCGTGGTTTCCCATCAGGAGCTGGATTGTATGCCGCCCCGGCGGCAGCTCCAGCCTGGCCTCAGTCTGCCCGGCGCCGAAATGCAAATGATTTCGATCATTTGGAATCTCATCGTCGAAGGATGGCAAATCTGCATCGACGATGACGTGATGATGCCCTGTTTTGGGCTTGACGATGTTCGCCGGAACGACACCGATACCTTGCGCACCCATGCGAAGCCATAGCTTGCCACCATGAATGACGTTCCCATCGTGGGGCCAGACAATATAGACCCTCGCTCCAGGAGGCGACGGCGTCTCGCCCGCCCGTGTAGGAACAAATGACCCGACGAATGCCGCGCCTGCGATAGCGACCAGCGTAAGAAATCTCCACATGAGTCTTCCCCCCCCCAAGCGTCTATCTTGTTTTTCATTAGCTTAGCACAATAATCTGCCTCTCGCATCACATTCCTGGCCTCGATCTTCGTTCGACCGGCCAA
>JGI24023J19991_10001493_pt1 | contig 17730 bp, 17 predicted proteins | sample Cruoilmetagenom1_FD_19991 | JGI IMG/M metagenome (IMG submission 19991) | reverse complement strand
CCTCTTCACTCTGCGCACTTCTCCTGAGGAAAGCTTTATACGCAGAGGTGCAGCCCAGGGGCACGACGATCATGGTCAGCGGCACGGCCACGATTGGGCCGAACAGCAGTGAAACCGCCATGCCTTCGAAGATTGGATCAAAAATAATCGCTACAGCGCCCGCCATCATGGTCAGGTCCGTGACCCAGATAGGACGCATGCGTATCTGCCCGGCTGAAACCACCGCCTGCCGAACGGGAACACCTCTATGCACCTCGTTGCGTGCAAAATCTACCAGCAGAATCGAGTTGCGCACCTCAATGCCCGCCAGCGCAATAAAGCCGATCATAGAGGTCGCGGTAAACTCCGCTCCCATAAGCCAGTGCCCGGGGATGATGCCGATCAGTGTCAGAGGAATGGGAGCCATGACTATCGCCGGATGAATGAAATTGCCGAATTCCCACACCAGCAGGATATAGATCAAAACCAGTGCGGCGGCAAACGCAATGCCCATATCACGGAAAGTCTCATAGGTGACGACCCACTCGCCGCTCCATTCAAATCCTGATACGGCATCATCCTTCGGCGCCCCGGTGAGGGTGCCGCTGATCTCAACCCCGTCAGGCGCCTGGTAGTGATTGAGCGCCTCCTCAACCGACATCATGCCGTAGATAGGCGCACCCAGCCTACCCTCCATCTCACCCACGACATACTCCATGGGGCGCAGATCCTTATGGTAGATGATGGTATCTTCGGCCACTTTGATGAATCGACCGACTTCCGACAGCGGGATGTTGGCCCCGTTTTCGGTCGGAATCGGCAATGTGGTAAGCCGGCTGATTTCCGCCCTGACTGAGAGCGGCAGCTGAATGACAAGGTAGGTTGGCTCCAGTTCGCGACTGCGCTTCACATCACCCAGCTTATAGCCGCCCATGGCCATCGCCAGGTTTCTGTTGATACTCTCGACTGAGACGCCGCGGCGTGTCGCTTTCTCAGTATCCACTTCAAAATGCCAGCGCTCGGAAACATCCGCCATATAGGTATCGACATCAACCAGGTTTGGCGCATCGATGAATATCTGCTCCATATCCCTGGCAACCTGCTGGCGCGTCTCATGATCCGGACCATACACCTCGGCAACCATTGTCTGCAGCACAGGCGGACCGGGAGGCATCTCGACGACGGCAATTTTGGCGCCAAAACGTCCGGCAATCGGCGTCAGCAAGTTGCGCACCGACTCGGAGATCTCATGGCTGCTGCGCTGGCGTTCTCTTTTGTCCAGCAGCATCACCTGGATATCCGCCTGCCATGGCTCTGCGCGCAGGTAGTAGTGACGCACCATGCCGTTGAAGTTGTAGGGTGAAGCTGTGCCGACGTAGGTTTGCAGCGCGGTCACCTCGGGAACAGTACGCAGTGCGTCAGCCAGATGTGAAGTAAAATTTGCCGTATCCGGCAGGGTCGTCCCTTCCGGCAAATTGATCAGCACATTGAATTCAGGCTTGTTGTCGAAAGGCAGCATTTTCACCGTCACCGCCTTGGTATAAAACATCGAGAGTGCGGCAAAGAAGGCGATAACGATCACCACCACGAACACCCGTCCCTTGAAACGGCTCCTGATCAGCGGCTCGATAAAAGGGCGGTAGATGCGGCCGATGAGATCCTGGGTCTTCCTCTCACGCCGCTCGGCTTTCTGCAAAACATCGAGTTTCGGCCGCATCTTGTAGGCAAACCACGGAGTAAAGACAAATGCGGCAAACAGTGAAAACAGCATCGCCACGGAGCCAAACAGCGGAATCGGAAACATGTAGGGCCCCATCATGCCGCTCACAAATCCCATCGGCAGCAGCGCCGAGAGCACCGCCAATGTTGCAATAACAGTCGGATTGCCGACTTCGCGTACCGCATCGACCGCCGTATCGATGCGCGTCTCACCGTCATGCAGCCAGCGCCGGAAAATATTTTCCACCACCACCGTGGCGTCATCGACAAGGATACCTATCGAGAAGATCAGTGCAAACAGGCTCACGCGGTTGATCGAATAACCCAGGGCCCAGGCTGACCAGATGGTGATCAAAATGACCACAGGAATAATGGCGACCACGACAATAGCGGGACGTCGTCCTATCGTGATCCATGACAACAGGGTCACCGCAACAGCGGCTCCCAGCAGTGACATCAACAGCTCATTGACCTTGTCATTGGCGGTCTTGCCATAATTCCGCGTAATCGCAACCTGTACATTTTCGGGGATGATGCGTCCCTTCAGAGACTCCAGTTTATCCAGGATGGCGTCGGCGATAGAGACGCCGTTGGTGCCCTCTTTCTTGGCGATCGCAATAGTGACAGCTGCTGCACCGGCCGTTGCTGCCGCTTCCGCATCTGCTGCAGGCCCGCTAACATAAGTCACCACCTGTGCAGTCTCTTCAGGCCCATCCAGCACATTGGCAACATCCGAGACATAGACAGGATTGCCCTGGCTGCTGCCGACCACCAGCCTGCCGACTTCATTGGCATTTTTCAGAAAATGCCCCGATGTCACCCGAAAATGGGTGCTTCCCGCTTCCATGGACCCGGAGGTCGACGCCATATTGGCAGTACGGATGGTATTGGCAACCTGCTCCATACTGATGTCATGGCCGGCCACACGCTCCGGAAGGATTTCGACGCGCACCTGCCTGGCGCGGCCACCAACTATAAAGCCATCACCTGTATTTTTGACCTCCTTGAGGCGCTGCAACACATCTGCAGCCAGTGTGCGCAACACCTCGTCCCCCATCTCCTCTGACCAGAGTGTCACGGTCACGATAGGAATATCATCGGTCCCCTTGGGTTTGACCAGCGGCATCGAGACGCCCGGTGGGATTTTGTCCAGGTTGGACTGCAGCTTGTCATGCACCTTGACAATGGACGGCCGCAGCTCTTCGCCGACTTTGAAACGCACGGTAACAATTCCGCGCTCGTGTTCAGAAGCAGAGTAGATATGTTTGACGCCGGGAATACCGCTCATCATGCGCTCGAGCGGATTGATTGCCAGGCTGGCGACCTGTTCGGCAGAGGAGCCGGGATAGCTGATAAAAATATCCACCATCGGCACGGAGATTTCCGGATCCTCCTGGCGTGGTGTAAAGATCAGCCCCATCAAGCCGATGAAAAGACTTGCCATCAACAGCATGGGGGAGAGTGGCGAGGTGATAAAGGTGCGTGCGAGATTGCCGGCAATGCCGAGTGAGCGGGTCTCCTCGGGCGGTGTCGCCGGATGGTGCATCGCGGGTCTTCGCGTATGCACTCTGGCTGGGCGGTCTGTCGGCATCTTCAGTCCTATGGCTTAAAAACCATACTATCTATGCGTTATATTAGACGAAAATCTCCATTATTCAGTAACTTCTCAATATCCCCGTGCAATTCGCAGCCAGAAGGCAGCTCCTACGGTAAGTGCTAATTCCAAATGTAGGAGTGGTCTTCTGACCGCGACCAAGTCGTTCCAGGCTTATCGTAAATTCCTCTTGTAATCCGGTATCTCGGCATTCAGCGCCTGGGAAAAGTTGGAAAAATCCATGGTAACCGTCGCCAGCTCGACACCTTCAAAATTGGCATTGGTGACATTGGCGTTGCGCATGATTGTGCCGCTCAGCACGGCGTTGGAAAGATCAGCATCGGTAAGATTCACACGCCGCATATCACAATCTGTAGCAGAGACGTTATGCATATGCACCCCTGTCATATTGGCTCCATCGAGGTTTGCAAGATTCATCGCACTAAAGTCCCCTTCATGATCACTCTCGAGGGTCATGCCACTCAGGTTTGCCTTGGTCAGGATGGCGCCGTTGAGATGGCAATCCCGAAAGTTCGCATTGCTGAGATCCACCTCTCTGAGATTTGTATCGATCAACAAAGCATGATGTGCATTAGCGCCCGACAGGTTACTGTTGTGCATATCAGCATTGCACAGATCAGCATTTGTCAGGATAGCGCCTGTGAGATTGGCCTGGCTAACAATAGCAAAACGCAGATCTGCTGAACTCAAATCTGCACCGGAGAGATTGGCACCCTCCAGAGTGGCGGCATTGGATCGCGTATTTCCACCAATACGCGCCCTGCTTAGATTCGCACCGCTAAGATTGGCCCCTTCAAGATGCGCTCCACACAATACGGCCCCCTTAAGATTGGCGCCGCTGAGATCCGCATCAACCAGATCTGAAAAATCAAGGCGTGCTCCACTGAGATCCATACCGCTTAGATCCGCTCCTGACAGAGGCATCTCCCGCCAGTCAACATTCGCCAGGGTATTAGCATCGACAACGGCAAGTGTCTCACCGCTTGATCTGTTTTTTATTTCTAGCATTATTGGATCTCCTTTTAATAGGAGGTGATATTCAATCTACCCCCTCCTTAAACCTATTCTATAAAAAGTATACTACCTGAGCATCACAGCGTGACTGAAATTCACTGAAGAGCTGATCAGAATCAAAACAGATTGTCAAAAGTCAAAATCCACGATGTCGGGTCGCCTGGTGTTGCAGATAATGACGGTTAACGCAAAACAGCATGCGTCAGCGTGTTTGTGTCGATTTCCCTGAGCATTTCACCTGTATGCCTGTGTTTGATTCCGAACAGTTCCTGGTCTCCTTTTGGCTGGAGATGCTGTTGCGCTGGGAGTTTTGAGCCTATCCCTGTTGATAGGCGACGCTGCTCTCCTTAGTTGAATCGACTGCTATTTTTTCAGTGCTTTATGCATTCTAGCTGAATTGACAATTATCATTCAATAGAAAGGGGTGAAATTTGGCTTTAGGTTTCTGCTTGAAATATCGTGCCGGGCAACAGCATCTTCAGTGCTTTGACTAAGGCCCTGTTCTCGACTTCGGTTCCGACGGTAATGCGCAGGCAATCATTCAGCAGGGGGTGCCCGCCATGCAGATTTTTTATCAGGATGCCATGCTGCTTCAGACCTTCAAATATTGAAAGAGCCTCTCCTTCCGCCGTACGCACAAGAATAAAGTTGGCCTCACTCTGAAAAGGCGTGATGCCAGCCATCTCTCGCAGCTCTTTATACAGTTGCGAGCGGGCTTCTCGAATCTGCGCAGTCTGCTGCTCAAACACAGAGATGTGGCTCAACGCAAAACTGGCACTCAACTGGGTCAGAACGTTGATGTTATACGGGAGGCGGGTCTTGTCGATCTCACTGAGCCACTCTTCAGGCCCGGCAAGCAGACCCAGGCGCAAACCGGCGAGCCCCATTTTCGAGAGGGTGCGCATCACTACCATGTTGTCAAATTCGCCAATGCGCGATATAAAGCTTGCATCGGTGAACGGCGCATACGCCTCGTCGATAACCACCAGTCCGGGCGACGCGGCAATGATGCGCTCAACATCAGAGACGGCAAACAAATTGCCGGTAGGATTATTGGGATAGGCCAGGAACAGCAGAGCTGGCTGATGCTCGTCGATCGCCTCGAGCAGGGCTTCCATATCCAGCGAAAAATCCGCAGTTTTGAGTTCAACACCAACATAGTTGAGGCCCGAAAAGGCCGCAATCATGCGATACATGGCAAAACCCGGTTCGACCGACAGCAGGGTGCGCCCCTCCCCGCCCAGCGCCAGCGCCAGCATCTGGATGATCTCGTCCGAACCATTGCCCAGCAAGACGCCGGCGCTTTCCGGGATCTGCATTACACTGCGCAGCTGCTGCGTCAGCTGCCGGGCGTGCGGGTCCGGATAGCGGTTGACATCAGCATCTCGAATCAGCCGCGTCCACTCTTCGCGCAGCACTTCAGGCCAGGTATAGGGATTCTCCATGGCATCCAGTTTAACCAGCCCGCTCGCATCGGCAACATGATAGGCGTTGATGGCGCGAACTTCAGGGCGGATCCACTGCTCAACCAGGTTCATATTCAAGCAGCCAGTAACAGATTGCAGGATGCACTACGGAACAGAGTATATCTATCGAGAGAGCAAGAGTAATAGTCACGGAGTAGACGGAAATGAAAATAAAAGAATTCCGTGTTTTCCATGGTAATAAAACGGGGAATGACGCGACAGATGCGCTTCACATGTTCAGTGCATCCTACATCGAATATATGTCGCGGCAATGCAGAACTACTCATCTTGAAAACGAAATTCTGCCGAGCGGGCGTGCGCGGTCAATCCCTCGCCGCGCGCCAGTATGGATGCCGTCCGCCCGAGCCTGTCGGCACCCTGCGGCGACGCCATGATCAGGCTGGAGCGTTTCTGAAAGTCATAGACGCCAAGTGGTGATGAAAAACGCGCCGTGCGGGATGTCGGCAGGACATGGTTCGGACCGGCACAGTAGTCACCCAGCGGTTCAGACGTGAAACGCCCCATGAAAATGGCTCCGGCATGGCGGATCTTTTTTGCCATGGTTTGCGGATCTTCGACAGAGAGCTCCAGGTGCTCGGGCGCAATGAAATTTGCCACCTCGACTGCCTCATCGAGATCCTTTACAAGAATCAGGGCGCCCCGTTCACGCAGGGCGGCAGCGATGATCTCCCTGCGCTCCATTTGTGGCAGCAGTTTGTCGATACTGTCGGCCACCCTGTCGATAAAAGCGGCATCCTGTGTCAGCAGGATCGACTGGGCGTCTTCATCATGCTCCGCCTGGGAGAAGAGATCCATGGCGATCCAGTCCGGATCGGTATCTCCGTCACAAATGACCAGAATTTCGGATGGGCCCGCCACCATATCGATGCCAACCTGGCCGAACACCGTGCGTTTGGCAGTCGCAACATAGATATTTCCCGGCCCGACAATCTTGTCCACGGCGGGAACGCCTTCAGTCCCGTACGCCAGCGCAGCGACTGCCTGGGCACCGCCAATCGCAAACACCCGGTCCACACTGGCGATATGCGCAGCCGCCAGCACCAGCTCATTGAGCTCGCCCTGCGGAGTCGGAACGACCATGATCAGTTCCGGTACACCCGCGACCTTGGCGGGAATGGCATTCATCAGCACCGATGAAGGATAAGCTGCCTTGCCACCCGGCACATAGAGCCCCACCCTGTCCAGCGCGGTAACCTGCTGTCCCAGCAAGGTGCCATCAGGCTCTTCATAGCTCCAATCCTGTTGTTTTTGCTGTTCTGCATAGCTGCTGATGCGATCAGCAGCTATCTGCAGCGCCATGCGCTGATCCTCGTTAATCGCATCCCACGCCTGTAGCAGACGCTCAACGGGGATCTCCAGCTGATGCGCCGATGCCGGAACCCACCCGTCAAAACGGCTGGTAAAGTCGATCAGCGCCTGGTCGCCACGCTCCCTGATCCCGGCAATGATATCGTTAACGGTGTTGTTGACATCTCTGTTGGAGACGGACTCCCAGGCCAGCAAAGCATCCAGCTGCTCCTGAAAATCCGCTGACCCTGAATCGAGGCGGCAAATCTCAGCCATTGTTCTCCCCCACTGCTTCATTCAGTTGTTCCAGCAGATTATTGATGGATGTGTGCTTCATTTTCCACGACGCCTTGTTGACGATCAGGCGCGAACTAATATCTGCGATATGCTCCAGTGGCTCAAGACCATTGGCTTTCAGCGTATTACCCGACTCCACCAGATCAACAATCACATCGGCGAGTCCCGCCAGCGGCGCCAGCTCCATCGCGCCGTAGAGTTTAATGATCTCGACCTGTTGTCCCCGCTGCGCAAAAAAACGCTCGGTCGTGTGTACGTACTTTGAGGCTATACGTACATGATCGCCGTCATAGGTTGCATCAGGCTTACCGGCTACCATCATACGACAGCGCGCAATTTTCAGATCCAGCGGCTCGTAGAGTCCTTCACTGCCATGCTCCATCAACACATCCTTGCCGGCAACGCCTACATCGGCAGCGCCCCACTGCACATAAGTGGGAACATCCGTGGCGCGTATCACCACCAGCTTGATATGCTCATGATTGGTGTCCAGGATCAGTTTACGGCTGGTCACGGGATCATCCACCGGTTCGATGCCGGCATGCGCCAGCAGGGGCAGTGTATCCTTGTAGATACGCCCCTTGGAGAGAGCGATAGTCAGAGGCATTTCACTCATGATTAGCGCCCCTCGACCCGGCGGATGCGCGCGCCAAGGCCTGAGAGTTTCTCTTCGATATTCTGGTAGCCCCGATCAACATGATAGATACGATCGACCAGCGTATCGCGGTCAGCCACCAGTCCTGCAATAACCAGGCTTGCCGAAGCCCGCAAGTCCGTTGCCATCACTGGAGCACCCTTGAGCTCTTCCAGGCCGCTGCAGATCGCGGTATTGCCTTCAAGACGAATGTCCGCCCCCATGCGCTGCAGTTCGGGTATATGCATGAAACGATTCTCAAACACGGTTTCCGTCACCACGCCCACCCCTTCTGCAACCGCGTTGAGCGTACAGAATTGCGCCTGCATATCAGTTGGAAACGCCGGGTAAGGGTCTGTATGGATATCGACTGACAGTGGACGTTTTCCCTGCATATCCAGCTCGATCCAGTCATCGCCCGTCTCTATGACTGCCCCTGCTTCAGTCAGTTTATGCAGCACAGCATCCAGCGATAATGGATCCGCATCTCGCGCACGAATCTTGCCTCGCGTCACTGCAGCGGCGACCAGGAAAGTGCCGGTCTCGATGCGATCAGGCATGACATTATAGGTCGCGCCATGCAGTCTCTCCACGCCTTCGATAACAATCGTATCTGTTCCGGCACCTGAAATCTTCGCGCCCATGGCATTCAGAAAACCGGCAAGATCGGCAACCTCCGGTTCGCGTGCAGCATTCTCAATGACGGTTTCACCATCAGCCAGAGTTGCCGCCATCATCAGGTTCTCAGTGCCGGTAACTGTCACCATATCAAGCATCAGTTGAGTTCCCTTGAGACGCCTGGCTGTTGCATGGATAAAACCATTCTCAACTTCGATATTGGCGCCCATTGCGCGCAATCCATCGATATGCAGATTGACCGGGCGTGCGCCAATGGCGCAGCCACCGGGCAGNGAGACGATCGCTTCGCCAAAGCGAGCCAACGTCGGCCCCAGCACCAGGATCGAGGCGCGCATGGTTCTTACCAGATCATAGGGCGCCTCATAACTCGTGATATTGCTGGCATCCACTTCGACCTGCATGTGATCATCAACCGTAATCTGCGCACCCATATGACCCAGCAGTGCAATCGTCGTTGTAACATCCTGCAGATGCGGAACATTGCCGACAGTGACAGGCTCTTCAGCAAGCAGGGTTGCGGCAAGAATAGGCAGAGCGGCATTCTTCGCGCCGGAGATGCGGACATCTCCGGCGAGGCTGTTGCCGCCGGTGATCAGGAGTTTATCCATGACAGTTTGTGGATTTCAGTAACAGGACTGCTAATGATACTGGAAATAACGGATACTCCCAACTTTACAAAGCCATCACCTCAACCCTCTCCCGGAGGTTGAGGGGGTTGACCCAGTAATTCCGTGGAAGGCTGTTATTCTGAAAATAACGATATAGAGAGTCAGACACAGCAGCGTACCGCTCTTCTTACTGCGGCTCTCTGCACCTGTCATTGCGGATTAACAGCTTGAATTGATGACTGTCGCCAACTCACCTGACAACAGTGTCTCCAGCGATGTTCCTGACGAGGCATACCGGCATCCTGGCGCACCAGGATACCTCCTTTATCGAGATGACAAACTGTAAACAGTGAAATGAAAAACACCCAGTTTTTCGTGACTTTCGTGGTTAAACTTTTTCCATATCACCATCAAACAACCGGGATCAAACTCTTCAGGTTATACAAATCGGCAATCTCGGCCAGGGAGTGGGGGAGATTGCGAAACTGAACTGTACTTCCGTGCTGACGGGCATCTTCAACCCACTGCAGCAGCAATGCCAGTCCGGCGCTGTTACAGTGACCTACCCTCTTGAGGTTGACCAGGATTATCTCACCCGGTCGAAGATAGCGCTGCAGCAGCGGCCGTAATTTGGCCACAGTATCGAAATCCAACGCTCCGGAAAGCGTCAGACGCCCATCGCCAGCCTGCTTCAGCTCGGCGCTGCTACTTTGCTGCAGCACGTCTGCCGAGACTCTTGATCAGGCCGTCAATGCCGCCCTTGCGAATTTCGATGCTGAAATTCTCACGGTAGTTGGCCATCAGGCTGACGCCGTCAATCTTGACATCGTAGACCCTCCATTGTCCGCCGCTATGATTCATATAGTAGCGAATCGAGAGCGGCCTGCCGCTGGAGGGAAATGCCTTGCTGGGGATCACAACACGCTTGTTATCCTTTGAGCGCTGCGGTTTGCCATATTCGACAGGCTTTCCCGTGTAGTTCAACAACGCCAGACCATAGGTGCGTATCAGCAGATCGCCGAATGCCTTAGTGACTCTCTTTTTCTGCGACGGGGATGCTTTGCGCCAGTGCTTTCCCATTGCAGAACTTGTCATCGCCGAAAAATCAAATGTCGACCTGACGATATCGCCGACAGCGCCGGGGATGCGATCCGGATGAGACTTGAGTTCTGATTTGCGGCTCTTTAACCGTTTCAGGACACGATCTGTCAGATCCTGTGCCTTGCGCAGGGTTATCTCATCATCACTGGCTGCCTGCAGGGTTGAGGCCATGCACAACAGCATCGCCATGCTGACTCCCAGCGCTAAATATTGATACAACCTCTTCATTTTCCCTCCTCAGCCTTGCTGAACATAAATTGCCCCACCATGTCTTCCAGCACCAGCGCCGACTGCGTAATGGTGATTTCGCTTCCCTCTGTGAGCAGCTCTTCACTGCCCCCGGGATCCAGTCCGATATACTGCTCTCCGAGCAACCCCTGCGTCAATATTTTCGCGAAGGTATCCCCTGGTATCTGATCGTAGCGAGCCTGAATGGCGAGAGAGACCAGCGCCTCAAACGTTTGGGGATCAACCTCAATGGATTTCACCCTCCCGATCATGACCCCTGCCATGGTCACTGGTGAGCGCACCTTGAGTCCGCCAATATTATCAAACCTGGCCTTGACCAGATAGCCGTCCTGCTCCTCAAAGCTGGCAAAATTACTGGCGCTCATGGCAAGGAAAAAAAGCGCTGCAGCACCGGCAAGCACCAGCAAGCCCACCATCACTTCAACTCCTGCGGAACCCTTTCGCATCAGACCTCTCCAAACATCAATGCAGTTAATAGAAAATCCAGCGCCAGCACGGCCAATGCGGAGTGCACCACGGTGCGTGTTGTGGCACGACCGACACCTTCTGCTGTCGGCACGGCATCATAACCCTGGAACAGCGCAATCCAGGTGCAGACGACGCCAAACACAAAACTCTTGATGACGCCGTTCATGACGTCTTCATAAAAATCGATCGAGGCGATCATCTGAGACCAGAAAGTACCATCATCCACCCCCATCAGGGTAACGCCGACAAAATGGCCGCCGTAAATCCCCAGTGCGCTGAAAATGACGGCCAGTATCGGCATGCTGACAAGCCCGGCGAAAAATCGCGGGGTCAGAATGCGGCTGACAGGATTCACCGCCATCATCTCCAGTCCCGAGAGCTGCTCTGTCGCCTTCATCAGGCCTATCTCGGCCGTCAAAGCGGAACCTGCGCGCCCGGCAAACAACAACGCAGTCACCACCGGACCGAGTTCCCTCACCAGGGAGGCATCGACCATCACACCCAGCATCGCCTCGGCAGCGAAACGCGACAGAATATAATACCCCTGCAGCGCCAGCACCATACCGACAAATACGCCGGAGATACTGACTATCAGCAGGGAGAGTACTCCCACTGAATAGAGCTGCAGAAAAAACTCCCGCGGCCTTAGCAGCACCACATAACTGCTGCCAAGAATCTGCCACAACAACTGCATAGCCCGGCCAACGCCGCGCACCACGACGATGGAACTGCGTCCCAGCCGGGCGACTATATTCATTCAGCCCTCCCCAGAAAATCAGCTTCCAGGGATGGCGCGGGGTGGTGAAAAGGCACGGGACCATCCGCCTGCGCCAGCATAAATTGCCTGGTCCAGGGCTTCTTCGAATTCAAAAGCGCCTGCGGAGTTCCATGCTCGATCACCCGGCCCTCCGATATCACATAGATCAGGTCTGCAATCGAGGCAGTTTCATGGACATCATGAGAGACGACCACCGAAGTCATTCTGGCAGCATCATTGAGGCGGCGGATCAGCGACACCAGTACCCCCATGGAGATCGGGTCCTGACCGCTGAAAGGCTCGTCATAGAGAATCATCATTGGATCAAGCGCAATGGCCCGCGCCAGCGCAACCCGGCGCGCCATGCCGCCGGACAACTCCGACGGCATCAAATCATGCGCTCCGCGCAGGCCAACGGCTTCCAGCTTCATCAGCACCAGTTTCCTGATCATCGACTGCGGAAGAGCGGTGTGTTCTAACAGGGGATAGGCAACATTATCATAGACACTCAGATCCGTCAGCAGGGCGCCGCTTTGAAACAGCATCCCCATGCGTATACGCAGTTTGAAGAGCTGTCGTGTACCAAGCTCATGAATGTGCTGACCATCAACTTCCACTGTTCCAGACTGAGGCGTCAGTTGCCCGCTGATGAGCTTCAGCAACGTTGTTTTCCCAGACCCGCTCGGCCCCATGATTGCCGTAATTTTCCCATGAGGGATGTCCACATCGATACCATCAAAAATCACCTTTTCACCCCGTGAAAAAGAGAGATTTCGAATCTTGATAAGTGGAGGCTGCTTTTTTGCCATGTTAAGGGTCAATTTTTTTATCTTACAAAATTTATTTCGAACCGGGTCTGCGAAAGCAAAATACTCCCGCATTATAGATCAAAGCAGAGATCAAATCTGTTAGGATAGCCTCACTTTATGGGGAACACTATTTCAATGCGCTGCAAGCTTACATTCATTCTGCTGTTGCTGAGCCTTTTTCTGGGCTGCGGCAATGCTTTCGCAGAGAAGAAGCTGTGGACCGAAACCTCTCCGGCAGTCAATGCCACCCATATTTTCATTGGTGAAATCAACCGTCGCGGCAAGCCAACCGGTTTTCATGCAAAAACCAACGGGCAGATCCCCAAAAATGCAAAGCTACTGAAGACCAGGAGCCAGCCAAACCAGGCTGGCGTCTACACGGCGCAGGTTGGTATTTATGACAAAAGATCACAGCGGTGGAAAGAGAAATTCTCAACCATGTATCCCGATAAGATGGAGCCTGCTGAAATCATCAAGGCTGTGCTGCACGCCTACAGCAACCGCAAACCGGGAAAGTCACAGCCATGGCGCGGCCCTTCGGGACACGGCTTCCCGATCGAAGGCTATGTGTTGAATGACGGCAGAATCAATACCGCATACCCAATCTATATACGCAATCCGAGTAGAAAGAGATGAGCAAACTGCGCTTTTATCGTGACGACGACAACGCACCCAGAGCAGTGGGCAACGACGAAGAGAGCCGCGTGCTGGCCCAACTGCTGGAGTCGGATATTCAGGATGATGTCATCACCTGTCGTGAATTGCTTGAAGGCATCCGCGGGGCCAATCAAGCAGATGCACCGCTCGTGCATACCGGCAACAGTTTCATGCTCACATTGACACAGGAGGCTGCAACCATCCGCAATCTCTCTCTCGACAGTGACAAGGAACTCACACTGGACGGGAACAAGGTTGCGCTGGCTCTGGAAAACTGGTTCAAATTTATCTCCTGATCCATCCCGGGCTCCTAATCATGGCAAGATATCGTCCACCTGCCACACCAAAATCCCCCTATATCACTGCAGAGGGACTTGAACGACTAAAAGCTGAAGAAAAAACCATCTGGAAGCGCCGCCGTCACGTCGTCAAGATCCTATCTGCCGCCGCAGCCGAAGGCGACCGTTCCGAAAATGCCGAATATATCTACCGTAAAAAAGAGCTGCGCGGTATCGACCGGCGTATCCGCTATCTGCAACATCGTCTGCCAACACTCATCGTTGCCGGAGCAATACCGGATCTTAAACAGCAGATTTTTTTTGGCGCATGGGTGACTCTCGAGGATGAGACAGGCACTGAGCATCGCTACCGCATCGTCGGCCCTGATGAATTTGATCAGCACAGGAACTACATCAGCATGGATTCACCCATGGCGAAGGCGCTGCTCAAACGCCACATCGATGACGGAGTGACTGTGCGCACCCCCGGCGGAAATACGAACTACAGCATCACTCAGATCGACTATGAGTGACCCACATTTTTTTCAAAAACCAGGTCATTGTCAAAAACTGTAGCCCGGAAAAAAAGCCCTCCTAATCGTTATGACATTGCATGCACGAAAGATTTGTTTTTTTCGCCTGGACGCTCATACACAGCTTGACTGAATCGTTGACCAGCAATTTACGTTTCCTCATACCAAAATCTGCACGACTGATGGGGACGGACATCTTGATCAGGATGATATCGCTATCGCCAACCTTGTTTCCCCTGATATCACTTAATTTCACATTGAACGTGACCGGTCTTGTGACGCCATGAAGAGTAAGATTCCCTTTTACAATGCCCGCAGTTCCAATCAACCACTCAAATCCGGTACTGACAAAAAGAATTTCCGGATAGTGTCCAACATCAATAAATGTTCCACTTTTGATCACTTTTTCTACCAGTGTGTTTGAGGTTGAGACACTATCAGCATCGATAGAGAGTAGCGCCTGGCCACGGCTCTCAGCACCGGACTGCATAGCGATGCCACCCTCGAAATCTTTGAACCTCCCCTCTACATGGCTGAATTTGCTGTCAACACAGAATTTCACCATAGAGGTTGCAGGTTGAACACGATACAGGTAGCCGTTTTTTGCTGCATGGAGCATAGAGTCGAGCACAGATTGCTCGACCTTGCCGTTAAGAAAGGGAGTACAAAATTTATCTGCAGCTGCAATCTTTGCGGCACTGCAGGTCAGCAGCAGAGACGCCACTAACAAACGAGAAAAATGCCTATTAATATCCACCCGACACCTCTAATATAGAATATCAGTGCATATCAATATGCTGCTCTGAATCTATCTTGTCGTCAAGATAATCGTTTTAATACAGCTCCCGAAGTCATACCATCCCGAATAGCCCCGTAGTAGACACAATGTTGCAGCACTTCTCAACGACTACAATCGCAGGGCCTGATTCACCGACACACCGCTGATATGTGATATTCATTGATAGTGATGCTTAACATGGGCGCGAACAATGTGATCTTTATACCTGGTTGATTTTATTTGATGTGGAGTGGCTTGCGTTTGGCCAGCTTGCCGCGTTCACCATTTTCAGCAAACATGGCCGTCAGGGGGGAGCGATCTACCTGCCAACGGCCTTTTATCCGGTTTTCCGGTTCGCCGCCGGAGAATGCCAGGTAGCTGTATTTGTGGTAGTGAGGCAGCTTGCGGCCCAGACCGGGCAGTGATTCGGGCAGGTCAGCAGCGATAAAGGCGCGGGGCAGCTGCTTTCCACTGCTGTAGCGGGTAACCAATGCCACCGCATGGTTATCGCGAGGGATGCTCGTCTTCCCGATGGTCAGACTATCCGCCTTTAACTGTGCGCCATTTAGGGAGAGCGCAGTGGTCATCGTCTCAATATGGCGATTTTCCCAACCCAGCAGAACTATCGCCCGATCCTCCGGCAAGCTCTTCAGTTCATCGTCCCATTTGACCGTCACCCTCTCCGGCCCCATTCTACCGAGATCATCGGCAAAGCGGCGCCAGGCTTTTTTCATGGCAGGCGTTACTGCACGCGGCAGCACCACCAGCAGCCTGTTGCTGCCGAAGAGTTGGGTAAAGGCCGGCGGCGTCTCTTCCAGCGCCAGTCTGCGGAACAGGTCGAATTCAGGATCGATATCGAGGCGCAGAGGACGTGCGGTTAAAGTAATCTCGAATTGCTGCTGTTTCTGCGTCATTTTCACGAAGCTCTGGTGAGCCTGCTTTCTTCCTTCCAGCGTTACAGCTACCGGGACCTGCAACATGTAGGCCTCACCTGGCTGGGTCTGTGACAATCGAAAAGCGAGGCGGTAGCTTTCACTACCTGTTTTCAGAATTTTAGCGCTGTCTAGTACAAGCGCTGGCGCGCCGCTGCGATTCACCCACTGCTTAAAATAGTCGCCGAGTAGTTTGCCGGATGTCTGCTCAAAACTTCTTCTCAGGTCACCAAAGGCAGCATTCTGAAATAGCCATTGCCGGTAAAACTGCTGTAGCCCCGCGATGAATGACTCATCGCCCAGCTGCCGCCGCAGCATGTGAAACAGCATCATCGTCTTGCCGTAACCAACAGCCTCGGATGCGGAGTTGTGCCGGCCACGAAATTCGGTCAGCGGAAAATCACGCCCTGCGGCGGCGTAGTCGGTATATTTCTGCAGGCTTTGCTGGCGATAGTCCGCACCCCTTCCCTGCTGCTCCCTGATCAGGTGATCAGCCAGGTAGGCGGTCAGCCCCTCGCTCCAGTTACCGCCGGAGAAATCCACGTAGACGCCGTTGCCCCACCAGTTATGCAGAATTTCGTGGGGGTAGGAGGAGTTTAGAATGAATGGCAGCCGGATCACCTTCGATCCAAGCAGCGTGAAGGAGGGCATGCCGAAGCCGGTCTCCCAGAAGTTCTCCACCAGGGCGAATTTAGTGTAGGGATAGCGGCCCAGCAGTTGCTGATACATGGTGAGATAGCGGCCTGTTGCTTCCAGGTATTTGTTGGCAAGCCCCTCGTCAGGCTGGCGCAAAAATATCTGCGTAGAGATGCCTCCACTGCCGTGGTTGTATTCGACGAATGGTGCCGCGACCAGGTAGATCTCCTCCTGAAGAGTTCTTGAGACCCATCTCTCTACCGTCCTGTTTGCTTCTCTTTCATGCAGCTCGCGCAGGCCCTGGCTGACACTGCTCCAGCCCGCAGGCAGGATGACATCCAGTTGAAACCGTACTCTTTCATTCACTTCAAACTGCGGATACCAGAGTGAGCTCCCCGCCAGATATACGCCCTCGGGGCCGATCAGACCGGGGGTACCCCTGAAACCACGCGCCTGTTCTTTGCCGTAGCCCTCCAGTGGGTGGTGGATAACTCCGCTGTACTCAATGATGAAAGTATCGAGGTCATCGGCAAGTTGCAGTCTGAATCGCTGTCCAATGCCATCGCCCTGCATCTCAAGCGTCTCGATGACCGCACCCTTTGTCAACGAACGGGGTTCGAGACCGCGATGCAGCAAGAAGGTCATCCGTCGTGAAGATTTTGCACCAAATGTGATTTTGTCCCGGACATGGATACTGTGATGCTCCAGTTCCAGGTTGATTGTCAGCGCATGATGGACAGGGCTCTCAGTAGCCTCAACGGCGGGGATGAAAGAGAGGAAAAATCCGAGAAGGAGCAAAGAGAGATACGCAGGTCTCACTTCTCATCCCAATCTGCAATGAACATATCTGCTGCACGCGACTTTTGCGGATTGCGGGCTGCGCCGAAAACCAGCTTGTTAGCATCTGCGTAAAACATCGAAAAGCTGTCAAAACCTTCGTTGGAAGTGATCCGCTCCAGAGCGCTGCCGTCGCTGAAACAGACCTCGCCATTATCCCCTCCAACAGTGACCCGGATGAGATTGCGCATATGCCTCTCCATCAGCGTTTGTGGTTGGCCTTGTGGTATATCCCCTGCAAAGACCGCCTGCTGATGAGACATCACAGCGAGCGTTAAAAGAGGGCCGGGGGACGTATTTACTTGAGACATTATTCAGAAGTTCTCCATGTTATTGGCACATGCATTGTAATGCACCGATGCTGGTTGTGAATACTATGGAGTTATTCAGCAAATAACCGGGGGATAGAGAATTGA
>JGI24023J19991_10001492_pt1 | contig 17738 bp, 17 predicted proteins | sample Cruoilmetagenom1_FD_19991 | JGI IMG/M metagenome (IMG submission 19991) | reverse complement strand
CCCGGAGAGATTCGAACTCCCGACCCACAGGTTCGAAGCCTGTTGCTCTATCCAGCTGAGCTACGGGCGCATTATAGAGACAGTTGTATTCTACTCACAGGTTACTTTTATTACAAATAATAACAACGGTTATTCGCACATGATACCTAGCATCAAGTAGCCACTCACCGGCCAAACTATCAGGCCGCCCCACCACCTATTTTTCTCAGCACCCTCATGACATACCACGCCCGTTTTAGTGCCCAATAGAACATAACAAGGAGAATGAAAAAGCCCCAGAACATGATCCAGTCGGGTACCTGAGCGTTATGACCGATAATACCTATCCCTGAAAGCAACACCTGCACCAGTAAAATAATGATCAGTGTTTTGCGAGTACTGTATCCCGCCGCTTGAAATATATGATGGAAATGATCCCTGTCGGGTTGGAACGGTGAGCGTCCTTTGGTCATGCGCCTGAACATAATACTGACCGTATCCAGCAGGGGTATCGCAAATATCCATAGCGCTATAACAGGTGACATAACTGCTTTTTCACCTTGAGAAAGAACGGTAATATACCAGGCTAGACCAAACCCCAGAAACATGCTGCCAGCATCGCCCATAAACACACGCGCAGATTTTTTCCCAAAAAACGGGGCATTCATAATAAAAAAGGGTATTAATACAACAATAAAGAGTAACAGGATTTGTGCTTCCTGCACCCGGCCTGCCTCCATCGCCAGGATATACATCGACAAAAACGAGATCAAGCTAACACCGCCAGCCAAACCATCGATACCATCAGACATATTCAAGGCATTGGTCACCCCGATGACAATAAATACTGTAAAAGGTATTCCCCAACCCATTAACATGATATCGCCTTCACCGAAGAGATCACCCATATTATAAATCACATGGTTCGCGGTTGAGGTCATGATCAATGCAGCAAACAATTGAACAATAAATTTTGACCTGACACTGACTTCATGGCGATCGTCATAAACACCGACAATAATCAGAACAATACAGGCAAATAGAAAACTGCGAATATCCTCAGGTGGCATTTCCAGGGTGAGGGCTGACAAGGTGAAGCCCAAAAACATAGCAAACCCACCGATCAGGGGTATGCTTCCTTTATGTTGCTTTCTCCCCTGTGGCTTATCTACCAGGCCAATGCGATGCGCAAAAGGAATTAGAAACCATATGAATAACATGGTTGAAAAAAGTGCCAGTAAATAACTATACATTATAAGTCCACGACCTGACAACTTGCCAAAATAACAACTTCATTCTGACAGAGTTAAATTAAATTGATTAAATAACAGGGGATTATAATATGAATAGCATTAAAAAAATAACTAAATCATTCCATTTTTAAACATCTCTGAAATCTTGCTGATGCTCCAGGAACCACTGAAAGGTACCCTGTAATCCATCCCTGAAATCGATCCTGGCAGTCCAGCCCAGATCATGTATTTTGCTGACATCAAGCAACTTTCTTGGCGTACCGTCAGGCTTATTGGTATCGAACACCAGTTCACCTTCATAGCCCACCACGTCTTTAACCATATTTGCCATATCTTTAATGCTAATATCCTCACCTACTCCGATATTAACGGCCTCTTCCGCTGAATAATTCTCCATCAAGAATAAAACCGCATCGGCAAGATCATCGACATGCAAAAACTCCCGTTTCGGCGTACCCGTCCCCCACACAGTTACTTGATCATCACCATTAAGTTTGGCGTCATGAAAGCGACGCATTAACGCAGGTAAAACATGTGAGTTTTCGAGGCCAAAATTATCACCAGGCCCATACAGATTTGTAGGCATCACAGATATTGCATCAAAACCATATTGTCTTCTGTAGGCCGCACACATTTTCAAACCAGCTATTTTGGCAATGGCATACCATTCATTGGTTTTCTCTAACGGCCCGGTAAGCAGGTATTCTTCTTTTATAGGTTGTGGTGACATCTTAGGGTAAATACAGGTCGAACCCAGGAAAAGTAATTTCTTTACGCCCTGTCGATAAGCAGCATCAATAATATTGGTTTGAATTTGCAGATTATCCCGAATGAAGTCGGCAGGATAAGTATCATTCGCATGAATACCCCCCACCCTGGCTGCCGCAAGAAAAACAAAATCCGGCTTTTCAGCTTCAAAAAAATCATTGACTGCTGACTGGTTAGTCAGATCCAGTTCGGAGTGGGTACGCAACACAAAATTGTGAAATCCGGCTTTTTTTAGTCTCCTTACAATCGCAGCACCTACCATACCTCGATGACCAGCCACGTAGATCTTTGCATCCCTATTCATGATAGTTAAATGTCTTAAACCCTTCTCGCTTGCATAGCTCATCACGCTCGGCATCTTTCAGGTCTTCCCTCACCATCTCAGATACAAGCTCTTGTAGAGTAATCTTTGGTTCCCATCCTAACTTTTCCTTAGCCTTGGATGGGTCACCTAATAATGTTTCAACCTCGGTTGGGCGGAAATAACGTGGATCAACGGCTACAATACATTGCCCATTACTTTCGTTGTATCCCTTCTCATCAACACCCTCACCTTCCCAACGTATGGAAATACCTAATTCCTTGGCTGCAAAATCTACAAATTCCCGTACAGAATATTGCACACCTGTGGCAATCACATAATCTTCTGGCTCATCCTGCTGTAACATCAACCATTGCATCTCCACATAATCCTTCGCATGCCCCCAATCACGCTTGGCATCCAGATTACCCAGGTACAAACAATCCTGCAGTTGAAGCTTTATCCTCGCCATTGCACGTGTGATCTTACGAGTAACAAAGGTTTCACCACGTATCGGCGATTCGTGATTAAACAAAATGCCATTACAGGCATACATGCCATAGGCTTCTCGGTAATTCACGGTAATCCAATAGGCATATAGTTTTGCAACTGCATAAGGTGAACGCGGGTAAAATGGGGTAGTTTCTTTTTGTGGCACTTCCTGCACAAGGCCAAATAGTTCAGATGTGGATGCCTGATAATATTTTGTCTTTTTTGCCAGCCCAGATATACGAATTGCTTCAAGGATACGCAAGGCACCCATACCAACAGAGTCGGCCGTGTTCTCAGGTGTCTCAAAAGAAACTGCTACATGACTTTGTGCAGCCAAATTGTAGATTTCATCCGGCTGAACCTCCTGGATGATTCGAATCAGATTGGTAGAATCGGTCAAATCTCCATAATGTAAAATAAAATGTCTATTTGATATATGTGGATCCTGATATAAATGATCGATTCGGCCAGTGTTAAATGATGAGGCGCGGCGTTTTATACCATGGACGATGTACCCTTTTTTTAACAAAAATTCTGCGAGGTAGGCCCCATCTTGTCCAGTTATACCTGTAATTAATGCTATTTTACTAGTCATTTTAAATCCAATCCTTATAAATTAGCGATATTTTATATCAACACCATTTAGATTGCTATTACCTACTCCCAATCATAATCAATTTACTTATTACTGAATAACATTCGATTTTTCCAAGTAAAAAAATTATTTAATAATTTAGCAACAAATTATGGGCAAAAATAACATTAAATTAACAAACGGAGTAATCAAACAAATAACAATGTTTATACCCTAAGGTCTAGGGTGCGATATAAAGAATCGAATTAGGCTTTTTGCATGCCAAAAAACATACTTCAACTCTTTATGACTTGTACGCTGCGCATCATGTATTACAGAAACTTCATTTATATATACAAGTTTGTATGAGCATTCTTTCAAGCGGAAACAAATATCCGCATCTTCACAGTACATAAAATACCGCTCATCAAAACCACATAATCGATTATATACATCTGATTTAAATAACATAAACATACCTGCGACCCAATCTATTTCTGATTCCAAGAAAACATTCTGATTCTTTCCTCTATTCAATACTCGCTTTAAAATACGTAAAGGGCTCGGATACTCTCGAGCACTATCCTGCAGGATACCTTCAGGATCAATAATTTTAGGCGCAACCATTCCTACTTCAGGAATATTCAAACGATTACAGAGCATGCTAAACGGATCATCAATAAATAAAATATCGGGGTTAAGTACGCAAAAAAACTCGCCATGAGCCTTTTTAAAAGCTGCATTATGGTTAGTCCCAAATCCTTTAGGGACCAAGTTTTCTATCAATAACAAAGGGAAAGAGTAAACAGAAAAATCAAGATTTTTTTTCGGCGGAATATTAAATGTTAACAACACTTCAAAATTAGTGCATTTCAGTTTACTTTGTAAATTTTCAAGCAGCTTCTCCACTAGCATCTCCTGTCCATGACTAACTATAGAAACTGAAATTAAACCTGGATTACCCACCACCTAAATTGACCCCCTTATTTCAATAATATTTCAAACAAATCACCCCATCCACTGACAAAAGGATGAGAGGGCAATGGAACTATCTGTTTTTCATATACAGCATCCCCTTTTATAACATCAAGAATTAATAAGGCCAAAGCCTCAGCGTCATCAGGATCAAAAAAATTAACTTTATTATATTCCCCTACAGTCTCATGAGCATATGGCAAGTCTGCAGCAAGTAGCGGCTTACCTGTTACCATATATTCAGTCAAGGGAAGCCCCCATGTCTCAAGTTTAGAAGGAAATATCAAACAATCGGAAGCAGCATATAAATCATAAAGTGATTCCCGTTTTTGGATACCAACAAACTTAAGCAAGGGAGAATTATTATTACGGACAATCGCATTAGAATAACGATTCTCACTACCATCTATAGTTAATATGAACTCTACATCCTTCATACCATTTTTTGATAAAATATCTGCAGCTTTACAAATAACTTCAAAATTTTTAAACACTCGAGGAAACGCGGGATAAAGAAATGTAAATTTTGTATTTTTAATGGATATACTATCAATTTCATTCTTATGAATTTCTGGATAAGCAACTACAACATTACTCAGTGAAAAACGAGATACAAACTCCTTACGCAACCACTCTTGCTGAACAATTACGTAATTATTTTTATGAATATTAATCCTATACAAAAAAGAATAAAATATACTAAAGAGATAAAATTTAACATCCAAAAAAGCCTGCGTAATTGGCAACCTAAAAAATGGGGAAGAATTATGGCAATACACCGCCCGAATAGTTGATTTCACATTCGGCGTTATATCATGCAAGGAAAGCCATAAATATGGCTTTAAATCATCAGATACTTTTTTAAAGAAAAAATATTCATAATATATACGTGTAATCCATGAATTCTTTGAGCGCGGAAATGAAATATATCGAACATTCGGATAAGAAAACATATCTTTATCATGCACGAGTGCAACTACGTTGTACTCTTGCGAAAGATGTATTGAAGCATACTCCAGACATTCATTCAGTATCGTAAGTGGACCACCCTCAGTGAAGTTTATTGCCGAGATAACTATCGTTGATTTATTCTTATCCATTTACTTGACTCAAAATCGTATATTTTGATGACTCTTGCAGGCACTCCTGCAGCAATACTGTACTCGGGAATATTTGAGTTAACAACAGAGTTAGCGCCTATTATAGCTCCCTTACCTATTATTACACCAGGCAGTATCGACACTAATTCTCCAATCCATACATTATCATCAATAGTTACCGGGGCAAAAACCAAGTTCCTGGATGCAGGCGGTATTCTAGGATCATCTTGAAAATCACCAGAATATCTCCCATGATTATGATCAGTAATAAACACTTTGCTTGCAATCAACACATCATTGCCAATTTTTACTGAATTAGTAGCCGCTATGTGTACATAATCATTAATCTGTACTCTATCTCCTATTGTGACACTCGGGAAGTCAGACAATCCAGGGAAAACATCTATCCTCAAACCAACGCCTGAAGTAAATGATTCTCCAAAAGAAAAATATTTTTTCCCCCTGATGTAAAATGGATATCGTACTAATCTTGCCCTAAACGAGAATAGGGCTTTTGTAAAGATAACATCTCTTATTAAGCGGCAAAATCCAAAAAAACCATATTGAGAAAAAAGGCTATTCATACATCTCTCATTGTCTAAAAGATAATCGTTTAGTTTTATTTATTAAATCCTATATAGAGCTCTATCTAAATAGCGTATATAACACGCAAGTAACTATTTATTTATATGAAATCTAAATAATCACAATATTAACTGCATACCTTAATAGTATTATAATTCATGTAATTTCTCTGCTTGTATATATATAAATAGCACATTATAAAAAAATACATTTCCGGCGAGAAATAATGCCCCTCTCTAAGAAGCTTAATAAAAAAATATATTAATATTCCCCTGGAAATAATCAACTCCTCCCCTTTAAGGGAAATCCCAAACCTTACTAAAAAAACAATAACAATTATCAACCCTAAAGAACCGAGTTCTGATACAATTCTCAACAAAAGTGAATTTGCATCTTTTTCATTCAGCGAAGAATATTGCTCAAATTCATCAATACCTACAATATCATGAAGATATTGCTTTCTCTGCAACCCATGCGAACCTAGTCCTCCACCAAAAACTGGTGAATCTGAAAAACTTTTATATGCCACATAGGCATTTGACAGTAACGCATAAGTACTTAAATTAACGCCTTTCAAGCTTAACGAAGATATTGCCATAAACGTGTCGTCCACTCTGAGCCTGAAATCTTCATTAAAATTATATAACGAAACTGACAAAACACTACTCATTATTAGTGCCAACATCATTCGTTTAATACTGAAGTTGGTTTTCAATATAAATCCCAATAATATGCCCAATATACCTACTGCTGACCCTGATAATAATATCGTTAGTGTAAAAAGCATCGTGTGAAAATGAAGAAACCTGTATCTTGAAAAAGTGTAATACCATGCGGGCAATATCACCATAACATAATGAGAAGGCTCCAGCATAACGCTGTGTAATTTATCCAACTCTCCAAATAATATTAATCGAATAAGAACTATAAATATGCCTAAACTAGCCACAATCATAGATAATTTAAGATATATTTTAAATAACGATATAGCTGGAATATTCACTTCTCGAAAGAACATATAATAATAAATAGACACAAGCGAGATACCTGCAACCTGCATTAAATAAGACTGGATATTCACAAATATACTAAAAAAGCTTGCTGTAAAAACAATTAGCATCCCGCCTAAATGCCACAAATTTATGTGCAGCCCTTTAAAGTAGGCAATAATCATAAGATTAAGGAGCACAATAAAGTAAAATAATTTTAGGTCTATAGCCGCATGGTAAACTACAGATTCACTAAAAATACTTATCAATGTACTATAAATTACGAACTTCATGGCGACTTTATATGTGCTAATACTCTATTAATTAAATACTTAAACACTGATATCTGACGATCTATCTCAGACCAAAACACAGAACGTGCTTTATTTTTCAATTTAGCATTTTTTGTCTCTGCAAAAGCTTTATATACAAGCTTATTACTTATACCACCACTATTCATACGCACCGTTTTTTTATCCAAAAAAAACGTTTTTAAAGCCTTGCTAGGTCTTAGCAGTAACTCGTAGTCACCACAAATTTGATAATTTTTATCATATACTCCATATTCATCATACAAAGAAAAATGGTGAAGGGATCCGACATGAGCTACACACATATACCGCTTAAATTTACGCCAGACCCATGGCTCTCCAATTTCCCTAACAACTTTTTCGCCATCAACGAAATCAACCTTGGATGAAATGTATTTACAGCTTTCGCTTAAATTAAATTCCCTTATTACATTTACATAATTGCTCAATGCGTCTTTTAATAAAACATCATCAGCACCAAGAAAACATACCCATTCGCCATTTGCTTCACGAAGCCCCTTATTCCACGCATCATATATACCGTCATCAGCCTCACTAATCCAGCAATCTATTTCTTCATCATATCTGTTAATAATATCAAGAGTTGAATCTATAGAGCCTCCATCGATTATTATGTATTCTACATTATCGTAATCCTGATCGATAACACTTCTTATTGCCGTTTCCAGATAACGCTCACCATTAAAAACCACTGTTATAACACTAATAAGAGGACGATCTTCTGTATTCATTTTTGATTATACCTTCTACATATATCTCTTTAGACTCTATGCTTATCACTTCGGGCCGATAAGGACTATATAAAAATTTCAGCTATTCCGCATAGAAACTACATGTATTATACGCCGAGTTTATACTAACTACTATTGAGATCGAAATTACACTCAATTCCATATCATATGAATAATTTATAGCCAAGTTCAGCAGTATTATCTGTCATATAGATCGCATATTAAAACACATGTTTTACGCAAACCTTTACATAAGTGAACATAAATTTAAGAGTTACAACCTGATCTGTTGTTTAAGCACTTGAAAAATATCGGCGTATCTGGTTGATTATGTTGCGATGGACATACGTCGACTAGTATCCATATCCTGTTAGTCATCTGCCGCCCGCCTATTGAGCCATACGGATGATTGCGGCTCTCGAATATTTTTTACCGCCAATCTTTTCCACATCGAAAACTACATTACTCAGCTCCAGCTGAGAGATAACTACTATTACTATTTCTTTAAAAAAGCCACGTAAGGCCATTTCATTGCCAACGTTGTTAGTTACGACGCGGGGAGTGGGACTCCATTTTACTAGCGCTCTGCTCGATCAAGTAAGCGTAGATACAGCTCCTGATACTGATTCGCAATGATACAAGAGTCGAAATGCGTCTCCACGCGCATTCGTGATTGCTTACAAAGCAGATTGTAATCTTCCTCTGAACGCTCTAAGACCCATTGTATACCCCTTGCCAGATCTTTAGCTTCGAAAGGTACCGCTTTATATCCCGTTATCTTGTGCTTCACGATATCTTTCGGTCCACTTGCATCAAAGCAAACAACCGGAGTACCGCATGCCATCGATTCAGCAAGCGTTTTCCCGAATGCATCCATACGCGAAGGTGCGACAAATACATCCGCGGCTGAATAAGCAAGACGCATTGATACCACATCTGACAAAAAGCCAAGACTAGTATACTCAACCCCCAACCCATTCATCACAGAAGCAGCGATGTCCCCAAAAATCAAGAAATATAGGTCGTCTGTATCTAGGAAGTTAATCGCATCAATGAACGAAGCAAAACCTTTATAGAAATTTGTCACATTATGAGCTCCAACCAAAACTATTTTTTTTTGGCCAGGCCTTAACCCAAGCATTTCCCTTGCGTACTCTTTTTTAATTGGGAAAAACTGATTTGTGCTGACATTATTACTGATTGTCTCGACCACAAACTCCTTAAACACTCGAGACATTGACGCACAGTCGCTCAGCCAGTGACTAATCCCAACCGCTCGAAGATGCTGTGGAAGTGACGCACGCTTATTGGATACAATAAGCCGCGACAAATCAAATGTGCTTCGACTACCGAGCTGGGGACACTGACCGCATCCCAAAGTATAACGATCACACTCCATCGAATAGTGACACCCACCAGTCATCGGCCACATATCCCGCATTGTCCAGACAATCGGCTTTTCAATTTTGTGAAGTGACCGCATACGGACGAGTCCATTTATCCAGTGCAAATGTATTATATCTGCTTCTTGATAAGCCGGGTGGCGAGTAATATCGATTCCCTCGAATCCAGTATTGAAAATAATCCGTTTTCGCTTTCGGTATAGTTTGGTAGGTAGAGTCCCTAACCTTTGTATAAACAGGTGTTTAAGCTTTTGTGTAGACGTTTGTGCTACGGATATTACGCTAGGATCACCCAGTGTAGATCGACTATTCGTAAGCACGGTTGAATCCACGCCCAAATCGCAGAGCGCCTGATGTAACCAATAGGCACCACGCGCTGCGCCACCACTCAGCTCTCCTGCAATAATATGAAGTATCTTCAAAACTTGACTCTATCTGTTGCTCTGCATGTTTGCGCCTAAGCTATAAAAAGTTGGGGTAGATAAACCGGCACTGCCCCTCAGAAAAAACTACTAATTCACTGGAATCGGTTGACATCGAGTTATAACCATATTTACAGGGCTTAATGGCCTTATTATCAGGGCAGTACCAGCCATGCATGTTAAAAACTGAGAAAACCCTACAGCCCATAACTACCTAATGTGCCTAAAATGTTTATTCAATCATTACTTTTCGCGTAAGACTCTGAACTGCAAGTCGGTGGTAGTAGCCCTCAATGCCATCATTAAATCGAATTCACCCGATTGCATCGAAATTTACTCAAGAGGTAAAGGCTTAATGGATAGCACTTCTCACACGCCCAGCCGTATCGCCAGTGGCAACATGGGTAACATTGAAATTACTAATTCCCTCATTATTGCTCTATCGCCTTATGCCTATTCAGTCGAAATTATCATTTTCAGAATACCCAAAACATTTAACAAGATCTCCAGTTACCCTGTAAAAATGGTCATAATGCTCAGCAGTGAATGCATCCTTATGCGAGGAAGAAAGCTTCCTATAATGTGACTCCATAGAGTTTTTACGTTTATTAAGATCCCTTTCTCTCATTTTTTCCTTACTATAGTCATTAAGAATATCCGTAACCAACCTGTCTTCAATTTCTATACCGAAGTGCAAAAAAATATCTTTTAATGAACTAGCCGGACTTTCGATAATATCTTCAAACCGGTAAATTTTAACATTGGGATCGTCACAATTTATGGCCCAACTCCGCATTTGCGCAAACTTTATAGTAAGAGCATCTATACAAAAATGGATACCTTCATCAAAACTTAGATTTTTTAAAATACTTCTATACTTTCCAACTTTACCCATAAGGACATGAGATTTCAGCATAGAAAAGTACCAGGATACAACGATATCCCGAGGATCCCTTATCACATAAATTGTTTTATAATTATTAGGCTTTATAATCTCATCATATAGCTCAAAGGAAATATATAGCCCTGGTATCACTGTTTTTTTCGGAAATGACCGAACAAATTCGCCCCATTCATAACGTCGCTGAGGAAACTCCCGCAAACCTGTAACCTGTATAACTCTCGGGTCTTTCATTATTGCCCTTAACCACTGACTTCCTGCTTTCTGCGTAGTTGCAATAAATACGTTGTCAAGTGGACCATTTTTTGAGAATGCAGAACTTACTCTCAAATAAAATGACAACAGCGCCCTTTTAAATCTTTCCATAAAATTTTCTCACACTACAGATATATTATATACGTAGGAGCCTGGTTTAACATTCTTTTTGATAGATGTATGACACATCATCAGGTGATACATCTCGACCACTACTATCTACTTTTACATATTTAAATATTAGACCAAAGACAACACCTATAGCCTATGATCTTGATAAACAGGGTATATCACAGCGCAAAAACTAATCGCTAACCAGCATGTTAGACACATCAAATCTATATTACCAGCCCTTGTGCTATTCTTCTTTAAACGAATGAAAAATAAAAAAGCGATGATAAGGATACTCTTTGACTCGATAGGTACGTTCAAGTACAACGTCACCCACCTTAGCAAGGTCGTTTGCAACCTTATCAACAGAGTACCCTTTCTTATTGAGCTCCCAATAGTGCTCGCCATTAAAAACATGTTCCTTTGGGCCCATGCTCGGCCTGGGAATAAAAAACTTAACCTCACCCATCTTTGGTATATAAATAGAATAAGGCCAAGCCTGCTGAGCATCCGGCAAGCTAATTACGATACGATTTCGTCCGACACGACTCATCTCCCTAAAAATTCGAAGACTCACCTCATATGGTACATGTTCCAACATCTGAAAGGCACAAACCACATCGTAAGATCCGCTATCGAACGGCATAGCATCCGCTTGAGCAACATAATCCGGCTGCAGATCTGGATCTAAATCGAGCGTATCTACCTTTAACTCAAAAACATGCGCCAGTGCCTTGAATATCCCAGGTCCCGGCCCAATCTCCAGTACGGATTTCGGCTCCAGTGCCAATACTTCATCCAATTGATGCCACATGCTGGCCCAGCGACCTTTACTCACATAACTAGCAAAATTATAGTGACTTTTATCTACTTGCTTGCCCATGAGAACCTCTTTTTTTTGCTTCTTTAATAATCCAAATCATCATTGCCGAATAGGCCAAAACACCTATAACGGAAAATAACGCAACGGCCACTAAATCGCTATTATATACATAAAACCCTACCAACAAACCAGCAACCTTACTTGCCGTACTAAAAACTTCGTAAAAGAGCAACCCTTTCTGTAATCTCAGCACAGGCACTGAAGCAACACATGGCTTATTAATAAAATTGAAAAAGAAAAATAGTGCCAACCAACGAGCGTACTCTCCAGCCCCCCCCCAATCCAATCCAAATACCCACTTAAAAAGCCAGGGGCCAAACACCACTACGGTGGTGAAGGGGACAATACCAATGAGGGCAAGCCCTCCTGTGGCCTTGAGAATGAGTCGAGTCAGATTTTTTCCTTGATTAGCAGCCTCATTAATTTTAGGAAAAAAAACATCATTAACCGATTTACCAATCAAGGAAGATGGCATACCCATCACGATCATGCCTAGGGCGTAAAATCCCGCTGCAACTGGCCCAAATAGACTTGCCAGCATTAAAACCGGCAAACTTTGCGAGGCAGCATTAATAAAGTCCTGTGGCGCACGATAAAGCGGGAAATCATAGTACCGTTTTGCCAGCTCCAGCCAGCCTGCCCTGCAATCCTCGTTTCCTTCTTCTTTCCTTTCACCTGACAGAGTCTTACCACTTCGAATAGCAAGACCCAAGAGACCAGCATATAACGCACCTCCGATAGCCTGAAGACCGATAAGAATACCAGCCGTTGGGTAAAATAGACCTGCGCCAACTTTAGTGAAATTCAAAATAAACGAATGTAAAACGGTTGCTCTAGCCGCACTACTGAACTGCCTTTTTCTTATCAACCATTGCTGTGCTATTTTATACAAACCTGTAAACAGCAGGCTGAGCGGCAAAAAAAAGATAAAGATTCCAGTTACCTGTATTCCAATCGAATCCTCTAGCAAATCACCCCAAATCCAAAGAATGATTGCTAAAATGAGGGCTACAGTAAATGAAAGAAAAACAGAGATCATTGCGATCCCAAAAGCTTCTTCATCATTGCGGGGCAAAACGATAGCTTTAGGGTAAGCAAAGGCCGCTAAAGGACTGACCACCGCCACGAGCGCCGAAAAAGTACCTAATACTCCAAATGTTTCAGGACCAAAAAGGCGCGTTATTAGGGGCGAAGCCGCCATGCTTATAGCTTGAGCTCCCGCAGCGCCAGAGGCAACTATTACAACATTTCGCACGAAATGACTGTGCTTCAGGTCAAATAGGCGCTGATATAAACTTGCGATGCAATTTTTCAAAGTGTAACCATAAAGCGGTATTCCGCAAAATAATCTGTTCACATGCCGCATACCCACACCAAATCGCTCCCAGAAAGCAGGTATCACGCAATGCATTACTATCAAGGCCAGCCATTAGTTTCCTGGCCTTGATATTCACACACAACAATCATGTTTTTTTCCTGTAAAAACGGATGGCAAAAGATTTTAATAAACCTCTTAGAATACTCTGTCATGCCATGCATGACAGCCAAAATATCGCCTCTATGGCTATCTTACAAAATAGACCGAAAGATGAGCAGCAGGTTTTGTGGTCACTTCATCATTCCATCTTTCATCTTTCATCTTTCATCTTTCATCTTTCATCTTTCATCTTTCATCTTTCATCTTTCATCTTTCATCTTTCATCTTTCATCTTTCATCTTTCATCACGATATTAATATATTGTGTGCTTGCACCTCCTACGTCTATGCAGTTACTCACGGCGCAATGCTCTTACTATTGAACATCTGAAAACACGTATGGAGGCCTCACGATGGATGGAAATGCAATCAATAATGCCGAAAGTCCTATTACCTCATGTCGGAATTATAAAGAATTTGTAAATTACAATCGACCTACTATTTAATCTTATACACCACCATTTCTGCTTTCTCTCATCTTGTTAAAAAAGGCGATGAAAATACCTACTATCAGCCCAAGAATAAAGCCAGAAATGACTATCAACATTCGTTTAGGTTTCACTCGATCCTGAGGCGGCACAGCAGGATCTAGTACTCTAAAGGCATACTCCTGCTGAGTGTTAGCTAGCATCTTATTCTTTGTCTGCGCTTCAATTAAGCTATATATGGATTGCTTAATTTCTATATTGCTGGTTTTCGTAAGCTCACTATTTAAATACGCTATACTCTTCTCTGCATCTATAATCGCCTCTTTCCTCAATTTATCATTCGCACGTGTCACCAACTTTCCCACCCAGTCAGCAGCCAACTCAGGCTCTTTCCAATCGATAGTCAATATAATTAAACCTGTTTTTACATTCTTAGTTATTATCCGTATTGATTTATCAAATTTATTATATGCATCCCACAACGTTGGTTGTTTTTTATTATCTTTCCATTGTTTACTAATCGTATCCCATTTATTTTCAAATAATATAGGCATGATATTTTCTTCTACAATAAATTCATTAGTTAACACACGAGATTTAAGTGTTGCAATCGCTTCTTCAATACTACCTCCACCACCTCCTAAATTAATACCTGCCAATGACGCCAAACCACCAAATTGGCCAGCAAGCGCCCCAAGCCCTCCACCTTTTTCTTTTTCCACTGGCGCAAGAAGTGCCTCGGCACGATATATTGGGGTTGCTAGTAATGCATAGGCCAATGCAACAAGAGTGGAAATCGTAGTTATTATGAAAATTAATTTTTTTTGCTCAACCAGCATTTTCAATAAATCTAGAAGATTTATTTCGTCTACCTGCGGTGGAGCATAATATGGATATGGCGGTGACATAGGATTTTGCGGTTGCTGCTGATTGTCTTTTGGATTATTCATAATTTTTTAATTTCTAAACTTCAAATTCTGTTATTGCTACACTTTGATCATCTTTTGATACTCTATTTCATAGTCTATTATTATTCTACTATATCAAATACATGGCCTTTTAGCTCGCGATGACTAAAAGGAGATTAGTTATCATAATTGGTTTTCAGCCAATTCTTATAACTGCCATCCATTATCGCACGCCACCAGGATTCATTTTGCAGATACCATTGCAATGTTTTAAGAATTCCCGTCTCGAAGCTTTCCTGCGGATTGTACCCCAGCTTAGTGGTGATTTTTGTAGCATCGATCGCATAACGCCTATCATGACCAGCACGATCCTTGACGTAAGTAATCAGACTATCCGCCGATTTACCCGATACCTGTGGCGCATTCGGGAAACGCTTAGCCATGTCCTTGTCTGTTTTGAACTGTTTATCCAATAATTCACAAATCATCCTAACGATATCAATATTGGCCCATTCATTATTACCGCCTATATTGTAGGTCTCGTTTGTCCTGCCATTGCGAATAACCAGGTCAATACCACGATTGTGATCATCAACATAAAGCCAGTCTCGAATCTGCAGGCCATCCCCATAGATAGGCAGAGGTTTTCCATCGAGGATATTAGCTATGACCAACGGGATCAGTTTTTCCGGAAACTGGTATGACCCATAGTTATTTGAGCAATTGCTAGTCGTTACATTAAGTCCGTAAGTTTCATGATAAGCACGCACCAGGAAATCAGAAGACGCTTTACTCGCTGCATACGGAGAATTAGGTGCATATGGCGTGGTTTCACAAAACGCTGGATCATTTGGCTTCAGGGTGCCATAAACTTCATCAGTAGAGACATGATGAAAGCGATGCTGACCAGTAGCTTTCTCATCTAACCACACCTTTTTAGCAGCCTTCAACAAACTATGTGTACCGATAATATTGGTTTGTAGGAAAGCATCGGGGCCATGAATGGAACGGTCGACGTGAGACTCGGCAGCAAAATGCACAATGGTATCGATCACTTCATGTCTCAGTAAATTTTCGACCAGTGACTCATCGAGGATATCACCATGCACAAAATGAAAGGCCTCGTTGTCATCAACACTGGACAGGTTCTCGCGATTACCTGCATACGTTAAAGCATCTAACACAATCAGACGTGTGTCTGGCCATTTCTTTAGCCAGTAGTGGACAAAATTGGAGCCGATAAAACCCGCACCACCTGTCACTAACAGCCTGTTTGGATTATGTTCTGTATTATTCTCTACCATGGTCTTTTTCTGTTCAGTCATTCTGCACTGGCAATAGTTCTACCAGCATGTTTCTCAATGCCACCCGCCAGTGATCAGGTTCAATGGCCAATGTATTCCAGGTTGTGGTTTTATCCAGTACGCTACAGGCTGGTCGGGTTGCTGGAGTCGGGTAATCCAGTGTGCGAATCGGCTTGATTTTACAAACCCGATCCTCTAACAATCCCAGTGCCTTTGCCTCTTCATAAATAGCTACTGCGAAGTCGTACCAACTGGCCACACCGGCATCGGTCCAGTGATGGATGCCGGTCAGACCGGCATCCATGGATAACCAGATCATTCTCGCCAAGCCTTTCGCCGAGGTGGGTGTGCCTATTTGGTCGGTAACAATACCTAGCTCATCTCGCTCAGACATTAACCGCAACATCGTCTTGACGAAATTCTGGCCATGACTGGAGTAGACCCATGCCGTCCTGATAATAACCGCATCACCAGACAGCGTGCTTAATATGGCTTCATCACCTGCTTGTTTACTTGCCCCATAAACATTTCGTGGATTGGGTAAATCATCAACCTGATAGGGGCTGCTCTTGCATCCATCGAAAACAAAATCGGTGGAAATATGGATCAGTTTTGCACCAGACTGCTTTGCAGCCAGTGCCATGTTAGCAGCCCCATCCCTGTTGACACGATAAGCCAGTTCGCTTTGCTCCTCGGCCCTGTCGACGGCCGTATAGGCGGCTGCATTGATTATCCAGTCCGGGCGATTGTTATTAATCCATTCGAGCACAACCGCTTGATCAGTTATATCCAACTCCGATTCAGTTAGTGCAATTAATTCTATAGTTTTAGGGACCGTTCTGGATAACTCGCAACCTAGTTGACCAGCAGCACCAACAACAAGCACTTTTCCCATCATCAATCGAACACCTGCGCATCCTTAAGTCGCAATCCATTCGCGTCCTTGGCTGATAATTGTGGCACTTGGCCCTTTATTAATGGCCATTCGATAGCAACATCAGGATCGTCCCATGCAATACAGCACTCATGCTCTGGTGCGTAGTAATCGGTGCATTTGTAGACGAACTCAGCTGATTCAGATGTGACATAGAAACCATGGGCGAACCCTGGAGGCACCCATAACATTTTTTTGTTTTCAGCACTTAACAGCGTACCTATCCACTGACCAAAAGTGGGCGATCGCCTCCTGATATCAACGGCGACATCAAATACCTCTCCTGCAACAACTCTAACCAGTTTGCCCTGACTTTGTTGTAGTTGATAATGCAATCCTCTTAATATTCCCTGGTTAGACTTACTATGATTATCCTGCACAAAATCCACGGCAATCCCATGCTGAAAAAATTTTTGTTTATGCCAGGTCTCCATAAAAAAACCACGATCATCACCGAAAACAGTCGGTTCAATAATTTTCACGTCAGCAATATTCGTGGCCAAAACATTCATACGAAATCAAGACTGCTCCAGAATTTGAAAAAGGTATTGACCATAACCATTTTTTTTCAGCGGCTCAGCCAATGCCCTTAATTGCCTGGCATCGATATAATTCATACGATAGGCAATTTCTT